>BNJU01002439.1_pt1 | contig 135105 bp, 144 predicted proteins | sample 8539281 | NCBI WGS metagenome assembly BNJU01 (sample SAMD00202456, study PRJDB9452) | human saliva metagenome | isolation source: human saliva | place: Japan | reverse complement strand
GAAGTTACGTATTGTTTAAAATCGCTAGAAATCAAACGATGCGAGCGCCTCGATTCTTCTCTTGCTGAGCTCCCGCGTTCAGAACTTCGCGCCGTCTTTCGGCCCCAGATTTCTCCGAGGTTTTCGGCGACCATATCCTTCCGCTCGCGCCGTGGGGCGTTAAAGTTGCAACCATGGCGCGCCCAGCTCTTCCGGTATCTCGTTCATGCGGCGGCTCAGGTTTCCACACCACACGCTGCACAATCAGTACAGTGATTTCGAAGCGAGAGCCTGAACCAGCCCGCCGCACGCCCCGCCGCCAAGTGCAGCGCAGTCCGGGAACGGCACATGCCCCACTTTTCACTGGCAAGCTCTTTTCCACACTGAAGATACTCTGATGTCCTCGATGTTTCTTATGATCCCTGCTGCCTCGTTGTCGCAGAAGCAGGCATCCGTGAGGGTAAGGCCTCGGAGCAAAGGTTCCAAAATGGGCGAAGCACTGAGACATCCGACTGTCTCACATCCCCGAACTGCAGCATGCGCGATAGAATCTCTGTCACGCGCAACTCCTCTATGGAAATCTGATCGATACTGCGCTGGCAGTGGGCTCACCGCCGCCTGCAAAGAGCTCCGGCATGCCGCAGAGAAAGGCGCTCTAAGAGCTCCGTGATCTCCGCGACGATCCGCCGCCGTGAGTTTCCTCCTGCAAATCAAAGCTCACGGCGCGCGATCGTATCTCCTCTAAGACGGCTCGGCGAGAGGTATCCGCCTCCGGCGTCCTGCTTAAAACCCAGTTTTCCTTCCCAGCTCGCATCCTGCTGCCGGCTGTCCCGCCGAAACGGCGCGGATGCCGAGAAGACGCAGGCGCTGCAAAAAGAAGGAGCGACGCAGCTGCAAAAAGCGCCTTCCGCCTTTTTGCACGGCGATTTTCGCGGAGGTCCAAGCGAGTTTTTCCGCGACCAAGCCGAAATTCAGCTTTTAAGTCCGCGCACTGATCCGCAAAATCCCGCTGAATCGAGGTGAGCAGACTGCTCTGCGGCACCGCCGATTTTGCGGTGCCGATGTCGGTGAGCGCGAGTCCCTCGGCAATCCTCAATCGAAGCCCTGTGCCCCATGCAGGTCACCGCGGCATCCTGCACGTCGTCGGGCCGGGTAACGTCCTTCCCGAAGCGACGCGAGACTCCGCAGCCAACAGATTGGCCTCCAGGACTTCCGCCGAGGAGACCATGCCGCCCTCGCTCCCGAGGCCCTGGCAAGGTCGAGAGGTGGCGCCGTGCATGGCTCTCCGGCTGCTCTGTCCGCAGTGGGCATCCCAGAGGAGCTCGTGGCAGGCGGGCACCTTTGTTTCCTGCGCTGTAGCCCGCGCGGCGCGAGAGGCGCTGATAGGAATAGGGCATCAGCGTCTTTTTCACTTCATACTGCGGCAGCGCCTCAGCGCCGCGTCGTCAAGCGCACCGCCCTCATAGAGCGCAGCGCTGTGGAAAGGCACCGGTCAGTACGACGATTTTTCCGCCGCAATGCCGGCCGCCCGCTTTTTCCGCAATGATGCGGCGCATATAGGGCTCGCGAAGCCCGTTCCAGGCCTCGTTCGATGTGGTTCGCCCGGCGCGACCTCCGCGCACCTTTCGCCGAAGATGCGGGAGCGCTCCAAACATGCGCTATGTTCGCTCTGCCCAAGATAACGCTCCCAGAAGCTTCCGGTGTCCCTGAGGCGGAGGCTCTCTTTCTGCGCCGCTTCCCGCTCTTCCTCACCTGCTGCTCGTAATATTTCTCTCCGCAAGCTGTAAACCTATCATATAGGCGATGGCAGGTCGCAAAAGCAAGCTCAATGCCGAGCTCTTCGCGGCGAGCATCCTGAAACTCCGGCGAGTAGACCGCAAAGGGATCAGAGTACGCTCCGAACCGGCGCTTCGACCGTGCAGGCCATGACCGCAAAGGGGGCTTGAGCGCGGGTCCGTGAGCGCGGGGATGAGCTCCGAAAAGTCCGCCGGTGCCTCGATCAGCAGTCCGGCCGCGTCTCCCGGAGTAACCCCGTATATAGTATGCCCCCGCCGGCGAGTGATGGCGTATGCCGACCAAGACAGGGCTCCCTCAGCTCAGTAGTGTCTCCGCGTCTCAGAGCGAGCGCAGGCATCGTAGCTCGCCCACTCACCGCCGCGCCGCTTCATGATGCTCTGAGGTACCCTCCCAGATCTTTCTGTCCTTCTCGTCTTCACGATGGCCCCTGCAGAGCTGCCGTGCGAGGTCTCTGTCTCTCACTCGCCTGCACCTGAAGCTTCCGGCGAGCGCCATGCTGTTTACGAGGAGGATTGCCTCGGCGTCGAGAGCACATTCTGCGTGCTCTTTACCTTCGCCCGCCGTCCAGGGTCCGCTGCTGTCTGAGCTCCCTGAACACGGTGCAGACCTGCGGACCGCTTCTCCTCCGGCAGCTGCCGGCGGCAGGCTGGAGCTGCGCGAGAGCTGCTTCACGCGGTCTCGACAATCTCAACCTCCGCCCGAGGTTCTTCGGCTCGGCAAAATCACAATGTTAGCGACGCTTCAGCGGCGTGACATTTCGTTCACACCCTTGTCGCGCGTATTTGCGGTCGCATCAGCGAAAGCGCGCGCGGCCGCTGATCGCGGTTTAACTCCGGAATCGAGACGCGCTTCTCCGAGAGCAGGGAAAATGAGGCATCCCAGACTCCGGCGCGCAGCGGGAAATTTCCTCGTGCGCAATCTTACCCTCCATCGCGCGGAAAAATAGGTGTCTTTACAAGCGCCCGTACCGCCTTCGGCACCAAGAGGGCAGGTTCAGGATAGCGAATCTGCTCTCGGTCGTCGCCGGCTGTGCCTCTCGCATCGACGCGGCTAGAATCCCTGCTGATGGCTCGCGTGTGCACGCTCTGAGAGCCAGACTTGCGGTTCCGGCCCACTGATCAGAGAGCAGGGAGCGGTCTGTCACTCAGGGTTGCGGGACCGCAACTGACAATGCGCCGGTCTCCGATGTACTTCGGCGTGATTTCGACATCTCTGCCTTGCTGCCGAGAATATAGGTGAGCACCGAGCGCGGCGACATATTCCAGCCCTCGGGGACTTTTGCATACTGTTCCGCCGCCTGAGCGCGTCAAGTTCCTCCCGAAAGAGTTCCCCGCCGCGGCGCTGTACTTCCTTCTGTTCCATCCTGTCTCCTTTCTACCAAGTGAGCTCTTCTCGGTCCATGCCGTCCTTCAGTGCCTGGATTGCCGCGTAGAGCCGCTGCGTCGCGTTTCCGTAGTTAGTTGCGTCTCGCATGTTCACTCCCCTTATGGACCCCTGCTCCAAAAGGGCTATGAGCTCATCCTTCGGAAGTCTCATGGAAAGCGCCTGCACGCTGGAGTTCCGAGAGTCATGCACTATAGAAGCACGCCCTGCCAGACTCTTTTGCTGCTACTCTGTCAAAGACCATCGAGAAGTCCGTCCAGGCGTAGCTGAGGCGCCTGTATATCCTCCTCCGTCGGGACGGTACTGTAGTTTTTGTACTCCCAGGCACTCCAGAGTTCCTGGCCCGCGGTATGTCCTCGCGGGTACAGGCCGCGGAGTCCTCCTCGTTCGCTCCAGTGCTTAGTACGTTAAGAGCAGGGATACCAGCGCGGATCGAGATGTGCCCAGCCGTACTCCGGACGCTTCGAAAAGCTCTGCACTCGCCTCGAAGATGCCCTCACAGTCCTTGCGTCTCCTTTGCGGCCTCGGGAGAAGAGAGCACCTTGTCACAGACGCCCTTCAGAGGCGGCGAAAAGCAAAGGCGAAAGCTCTTCCGGCGTCAGCTCTTCGAGCGCGAGCAAAACGAGAATCTGTTTCTCTTGTTCCGCATCGGGATCGTCGGTATCAGGCTTTGGCCCGCGCACTTCCGCGCTGGCGCACGCGTAACATCGCCGTGAGCAACAGTGACCCTCCGGCTCTCCGCAAGGGTTCCGAGCGCTGTAACTGCGCTGAGCAAGGCCGGGCTCCATGTCGATGGCCGCGGTCCAGAGCGTCGCACCCTTGTCCGTATCCTTTCTGTCTCTGCCGTTCTTCTACACGCGATAGAGTTTTTCCATCTCCCGCAATCAAATCCGCGACATAGGGAATCTGCTGTACGAGACCGCATCGATATAGCGATCCGGCTTTCTTTAAAAAGCCCGCCTCACCAGCTCCTCCGCCTGCGGATATTTTCAACAGTGTGCACCGATGACGGCCGCATGGGCCTTGTCTGTCTTTTCGAGTGCAAGCAGGCACTCATGCAGTCTGCGGGATCTTTCACCGAGCGCCGCACTCGCGGCATCCTTTGTCACCCTGCGCACGAGCTCATGACGTTCAGGCAATATCTCTTGTTCCGCCGCCGGAAATCGCATCGATCAGCGAAAAGCAGCGGAGCTGCAATCTTCCTTCTGCTCCGGCGCAAAGGCACGCCTAAAAGGGGGCAGAAAGGCCTTGGGTCTCCTCCAAACCCAGTCTCCACCCCATCCGCAAACCTCCGCATAGCGATCGCTGAGCGCAGCGAGAAAGAGTTCTTGAAGTCTCAAACCCTCGAGATAGGGACGCCTCTTGCGGCCTTCAGTACTTCCATGCGCCCTTTTTCCGCTCTCGGTCAGGGCAAGGCGCAGGCCTCGCGACTCGGTAGCTCTCCCGCCGATAATAGAGTTCCGGATTGCCTCTCTTGCACGCTTCGCTGCAGGTACTTCGTCCCTGCTTTCCCGCGGCCTTGCTCTGCGTGAGCAGGACCGCATCGGCAGCGCAAGAAGATCCAGAATCTGCGCGCCCTTTTCCGCCTCTGCGGGCAAAGAAGGTTGCCCTCGCGGCGCGCGAGTTCTTCTAAGACCTCGCCTCGCCGCGGTGATTCCTGAGTTCCGCGAGAGCGCGTAGCGGGGATCCTCCGCAATGCGCTCGCCTCGTGAGGGCACAATGAAAAGAGACTCTCTCATCGAAGCCGAATACTTTCTGCATTCATGTGTCTCTGCTCAGAGCATGAGGCGGATGATGCCCCGCCCGGTACCAGACTCTGCGGCAAAAGCAGAGTTCCCGCCGCAGTTCATCCGCAAAGAAGAGCCCGAAGACAGCGCTCTCCCGGTTTCAAATTGCGAGAGCAGGCGAAGCGCCGCCCGCTGCTGTTTGCGTCCGTGACGTGAAGCAGACGCCCGCCGCATCTCTTGAGCAGACTGCGTCCCTTTACCGCCACATCCGAAAGCGTGAAGCGCCGGCGCTTTGTCCTCCGCGAGCACCGACCGAAGCGCCTTGGCTGCCTGTTTTCACCGCCTGCGCGCATGGGTACCGCAGCCGATGATGCGCTCAAACCGCCGCTTTCGGCTGCTCCGCCGTCGCGTCCGAGGCGTATCGCGGCTGCCTCACCGGAAAGGCCGGTAGTAGTGCGTCCGCGCGGAGTCTCCGATCGGAACTGTCCTTCTCCGCAATGTAGTTCTTTGCGCTGACGGGTCTAAAGTTCATCTCGCGGTACAGCGTTCCGTCCGAGAGCGAAACCAATGTCCCAGATCCAGAACTCCTGTTTTGCCTCGTCGTAGCGAACTTCGAAGGCGCGCTGAGCAGTGCTGTCTCGGAAAGCGTTAACCGAGCGCCTCCAATCTCCTTTTTCCGCACGCCGCCGAGCGCATCGTAGAGCGGATTCGCATCCGGCCTCGCTGGCCCTCGCTTCCAGTCCTCCCTGTTAAGCAGGCGTTGCCGCCGCGCACCAGGGTGCGAAGCTTTTCAGTTCCCGCACGGCGCCCCTTAAAGCGTCCTTTTTTCGCCTGTTCCTGCGCAGCCCCGCTTCGCCGAGCAGGGAAGGCTAAAGCGCAAGAGCTGCTGCGGCCGGAAAGGTAGCTGTCACCGAGTCGCTTTTGACGAGGAGCGCGTCCTCTTCCTTCGTATTCGTAAGACCCGAGAGCAGGCCCAGTCATGCGGCGCGAAAGCGCCTCGTCAAGGAGCGCAGGGCCCTCGAGCTGCTTTTTTCCGTCTTCTTTCGGAAGGCCGTCTGTCCGCTCGCGCTCTTTTTCTTTGTCTGCGGCTTTCCCTCGGCAGGCTCGGCCTTTTCTTCGCTCTTTTCTCGTCCCGCTTTTTGAGCTTTTTCCCTGCTTCTTACGATATCCTCGGGATTTCCGTCTCGGCAAAGTCCTTGCCCGCGGCAATCTCAAACAAGAGGGCAATCTCCGTGCTCGCAGGGAAACTGACGGCTCGGGCAACTGCAGCGTATCACTGGTGCCTTTGTCCCTTCAAAGCGCAGGCGGAAACCCGATAGACTCTTTCCGGAGCCCTTGCAGCTACCCTGCGTAGTAACTCATCGTCCTTTGAGCAAAACCCGCTCGCGTAAAAGGCACCGCTATCCGAAATTTTCTTTCCGTTTCGAAACGCGCTGTCATTGGGAGCAAGCGGACGCATATCCTGTTCGCTGAGTATTCTTACTCTCCTCCCGCGCTGCAGATTGTTGGCTATCTTTCATTATCCCACACACAGCTACCGCAACACGCCGTAGCTGTATTCCCCAAGCTCATTTTTACTTTTCTTCCGCACCGAATAGCCGTGAGCGAGCAGTGCGCTCGAGCGCATAGTACTCCCGTGGGAATACGCGACCAGCTTTGGCTCTTTCCAGACAGAACTTTCCTCTCATCCATCAGGCTCTTGTCCACATCGACCGCGAGCACTTCCGCGAGAAAGAGGTCGGGATGCCGAGAGGAATGCGCTCTGTCACACGGCACTCGAGATCCACGGGACCTCTTTTGACGAGCGGCGCCTTGATTTTGACGCCCTCCTCGGTGAGTCCGAGCAGCTCCCACTTATTGCAGTCGCGCCCCGAGCGCACGCCTCGCTTCATCGGCCTTTCGACCAGCGCCCGTGGTCAGATTGATTGCGAACTCGCTGTTCTCGACGAGCAGACGGTGAGTGACGTTCCGACGAACGGAGATCGACACCATCGGCGGATCGGAGCACACCGTCCCCGCCCACGCGACGGTGATCAGATTGCTGCTTCCGTCGTTTCGCGCGGCAACTCACCATCACGGCCGGCACCGGATACGGCATGTTGCCGCCGCGCCACACTTCCTTTGCCATTTCGTCTCTCCTCTGACGTACCGCTTTTCGGCGCTTCCGGCGGCACGCTGTCTCTGCCTCGCTCTGACGGCCCTGCAGGATGGCACGACCACCCAGCGTGCGTTGAGACTCGTCTCACGATCACGAGATCGGCATATTTTTCATAGAGCACCGTGCGCCCCTGGTAGAGATCCCGGAGAGTCTGCTCCTCCTGATGCTGACACCGCGCGCCGTCAAATCGCCGAGGCGGCGCCTGTATCGCGGGGTAGGAGAGCTTCAGATAGAATCACTTTTTCCGAGCGCCCCAGTCTGACATCGCCTTCGTTTTCGCCGTATATCACCGAGCCGCCCGGCGCAATCACGGCATTCTTCGGTCTCGAGCGCCGCTGTCTCGTCCTCCAGCGCGCGAAAGCCGTCGTCGCTGCGCTCGGCAATCAACTCTTCAGAAGCTTCCCGTTCTGCTCTGACCAGAAGGTCGCCGTCAACAAAACGGCGACCTGTCTTTGGTAGCACGACGCCGACGGAGCTTTTGCCGGAGGCCGGCATTCCGATCAGCGTGAGGCAATTTTTAGTCATCAGAGTTTCTCCGGATACTTTCCGTCCGGATGAGCTCTGCGAACGGCTGCGACGACGGTCGGCTTATCCTCCTGATAGGTCACACCGAACCACCTGTCGGGCTCGTAGCACCTTCACGCTGCCCCTCTCGAGCTGAATGCAGCTGTCCACGATGGTCGGAAGGAAGATATTCATCTTCAGCTCCGTGCCGTGCGAGATGCGAGGAAGCTGGGGAAGTCCTTTCGAGCAGCCTCGATGAACTCGGCGGAAGCCCCACATGTTCATCGAGACATACTGATCTTCCGTCAGCTGAACCGGCTTGCCCTCGCCGTTCTCCGCCTTCAGGCTGTCTGTTCTCCATGCGAATCTCCAAAGGTCTCCTGTACGCCCTCAAGCAGCGAAAATGCGCTTTCATCGACCTTGCAGACACCTCTTGTCACGGTACCGTTGTCCGAGAGCGTATCCTTCAGAATGAAGCCCGCCATGCACATGCTCAAGCTCGCCCGTCAAATCCATCTCTCGGTCACGTACTCTGTCAGGAGGGCCTTGCCTCCGGTCCGTGAGCACCGTCCGCATTGATGACCACGAAGGGCCTGTTGACCTTGCCGCGCACCGCAGCAGCGTATGCCCCGTACCCAGGGCTTCTTCGCCTCCGGAACCGTGAAGCCCTCCGGCAGATCGTCAATCTCCTGGAAAGCATAGTCGGTCTCAATGAACTTTTGAGATGCGGTCACCGATGATTTCCTTTAAAGTCCTTCTCCAAATCCCTTGCGGATGATGAAGACTACCTTGTCAGTTCGCACGCTTCGCATCGTAGATTGCATAGTCCATGATGATCTCGCCGTTCGCCCATAGGCGTGAGCTGCTTGATGCCGCCTCCGAAACGGGAACCGATTCCCGCGGCCAGCACAACCAAGTCGTTTTCATACCCCTGTCCTCCTGTCATTGATTTGTTCAGTCGTCAACCTTCCAGCATATAGCTGAATTATACGTCATTTCAGATGAAGTTTGCGACAGCTTTCTTCTTCACGGCGCCCTGCGCGAACTTTTAAAACGAGCGAATCTCATCGTCGCTGGTTATCCGCCCTCGATGGCGCGAATCTCCAAAGTCGTAGCCGCCTTTGCGGCAGTGCGACGCACCAGATCTCCTGACCTTGTGTCCGAGAGTGCCTTCCGAGCGGCGACTCGATCGAGACGCGCCCCGCCGTGCAGTCGCCGCGTATGCCCGTCACGACTTTTATAGCGCCTCGCCTCATCGTCGTCGATGAAGTAGACCTCGACCGACTTGTTGATTCCCACTTCATCCGCCGCACTGTCCTCGATGATGGTCGCGAAACCTGAGCACGCGCCCAGATAAGCGATGCGGCTCTCGTTCCGGTTCTTTTCCTGCTTTGCCGCGTAGTACTCAAAGTTCTCCGAGAGATCGCTCCCGGCCTCGGCCTCTTTGACGGCCTGAATGAGCTCGGGCGCAGCACGAGCCTTTCGCCTTCGATCTCTGCCTCGATTTTTCGTACGTCCGCCCGGTCAAACGCCTCCCATTGTTCTCTCCTCTCGCTGTCCGTTGCACAACAAAAGCGGGGAAGTTCCTGTTTTGCGGAGACTTCCTCTGTCGGATGTCCCTTATTTTGTAAAATACTGCGTGACACCGTCCGCCAAGCCTCTGCGAGCTTTTCGAGGGTCGCCCTCACCATGATCCGATACCTTTCGTCGCCGAGCTCAATGTCAATGCTCGGGACCGTGGAATACGAAGTCTGCGTGAGATCCATGTCCATGGAACCGCTGCCGAAAACACTTTCACGCCTCTGCCTCTCAGGCCGCCGATCAGCGCCTCGCCGAAAGCTCCCGCTCTTCTGCCAGGTCGAGGAGACCGGGTCCATCTTTTTGAGACCGTCCTGAACACTCATGCGAAATATGCGCCCTTATCCGAGGTCGTGCTGTCCCAGTGAATTGCACATGGCAGGCTCAGCATAGTTGTTTGCGAGCACCGTGCGCGCAATGTTGTCGAGCTGCACATCGCTGCCTTCGCGGTATCATGAGTAGCTGCCAGCCGCGCTGCAGGAGCACATCGCGCAAAATCCAGTGCCTCCTGTAAGGTCACTGTGCTTCCGCCGTGCCGTCTTGGAAGGTCATGCCTGAGGACACCGCCATGGACTCCACCGCGCCGCGCTGGTTTGTGCCGCCCGTCACCTTCGGGCTGCCGTCCGGGGTGCGAGAGCGTCTTGACACGCCTGCCGCCCTGGTGCCGTGGGACCCGCATTGACGCAGATTACCTTATCCCCATATTTTGCACTTCTGGTAGCCTTTTGTAGAGCTTTTGCTGTTCCCGTCTTGATTTTTCGAAGACGAGGCAAAGCGCAGGTTATCGCTGACCGTGATATCGCTGACCGTAACACCTTCCGGAACGAGAGACCGGCGTACTTGCTGCCGTTGTCAGCTGCGCTGCAGCGCTGTTGCTGCTGTTTAAAGTAACGGCTCGCGACATAGTAGTTCTTGCCGCCGAGTGAAATGCGCGCCCTAGTCTCCGGAGAGCCTGTTCACCGTCACTGCCGTGCTGCGCGTAAGGTCTCTGCGCCTGCCCGCCGTCGTCGAGGGTCTCGGTTCTCACATTTAAACTGCTCTGCATTGACATACATGACTTGATTGACCGTCTGAAACGAAGCCGCCCATGCGCTGAAGGCTATGGTTGCGCTGAGCGCCGCCGCGGCCGCCGCCGTCAGATATCCCTTTTCTATTCTTTTCTCCTCCGCTTTGACGCTTCTCCCGCGCGTTGCGTTTCCATGCTTTTGCATCTCATCTTGCGTCCTGTTGCACCTTGTCGAAAATGCGACAATACTTTGAAGAAAGCAGACGGCTTTTCGCCGTCCTCTTATTTTGTCGGATAAAACTCACTGCAACACGACGGTTTCGGTCGCCGGAGTTCCTTGGTCGAAGCCGTGAACTGCCCTTTGCCGAAGCGCTGCTCCGCTGAACGCGCCGTAGACCTGCTCGAACCGACCCTCCGGTGCGGTGCGATGTAGGCATGCCGCCCTTGCGTACTGGCGAAGCACCGCCTTCATTGCCTCCTGGCTGGCGTGGCCACGCAGCCTGCGGTGCTCGCCTTGCCGTTGCTGCGTGCAGTGCAGAAGAGCGCTCGAGCTGGCGCCCGGCTGGCGGTTTTCCTTGTTGAAGCCCGTGTTGAGCGCATAGGCGTAGATGTTCTTGCCCAGTCCTCCCAGAGCTTTTCACCCTTCTGAGATGCGAGCTTCTCCGAACTCTCCAGGCGGTCTGGTTTGATCCGACCAGTACTGGCGCTTCGCATCCGCCTGAATGTGCGTGTAGTCGCTCGGGAAGCCCTCCTCCGCGGCATTTCGTCCGAAGGGCGTGTCGGTCTTCCAGGAGTCCGATCGGGTCGTGCCGTCACTGGTTTTCCGCTTTGCGGACATGCCGCCGTAGCCGTAGACGCCTGCGGACTGAATTTCTCGCCTGCCACTGTCCCGCATCGTTCTTCACGAAGACCGTGACGCGCGCCTTTGTTCCAGCGCGACCATCGCTCACCTTGGTCTCACGGTGGCATCCTGCTCGCCCTTTGACGGCAAAGCCTCCACGACAATGAGGATTTTGCGTCCTCCGGCAGCGTAAAGCGCGATACGTCATAGCCGAGGAGCGAAGCGTCGATGCGCTTCTCTCCGTTTGCCGCGACGGTTTCCGTCGCCGCGGTCGCGGTACTTGCCGCACCTGTCGAAGCCGCCGCACCTCCTTCGGCTTTGACGGCGCGAGCGTCGCCTGTCCGGTCTTTACCGCTGTCGGTGTTCTCCGGCTTAAACGCGGCCACTGTGCTCTCCGAAGCGGACTCGCTGCGCTTCCTGCCCGCTTGTCGCCGTGCTCTCCTGCGGCTTTGCCTCGCCTTTATCTCTATTCTTATCGGTTTTTCGCTCGCGCGGCGCATAAAAACCCCCATCGATCGGCTTTTTCGACTCTGCCGCGATAGCTCGTGCGATCCGTCTGCTCTCTTTGACTTCCGCAATATCCATCAACCTTGCCCAAGGCCGCATAGCTTTCATGCGCGTTCCCAGCAGGACGCCGCCAAAGGGCAGCAACGTTGCCGCAACCATAGCCTCCCGCATTTGCTTTACCTCATGATGGTTTCTCCTTTCGCCTTGTCACCAGCCAATAAATCAGTGCCAAATCCAGCGCTGCCATGACAGCCCGCGGCCAGAACGCTTGGATATCGTTGCAACCGCGCTACACAGAGCACGGCTGAGACATCGAACAGCGGCGGAAGCTGCGTCGAAATCTGCGATCCTGCTCGGCACTGCGCTTCTCTGTCTCTTCCTCTCCCGGCAGTTCTCTGGCCACCCGTAATTTCGGTTCTTTCTTTTCCCAAGTTTCTCCTCCGCCGGTACCGTTCTGTTTAAAAATCCCGCAACCCGTCGTCAAGGGAGCGACGGCAGGTTGCGGGAGAAGCGAGAGCGATAGACGGGACCTGAACCCATGGTCTCGACCTTGGCAAGGTCGCGCCACCAACTACGCCATCTATCGCACTCTGTCCGAATTTCGACAGTTAGAGGAGCAGCATAGGGCTTCTCTCCCGTAAAGTCTTTTTATTCCTTCACGGTTCCGAGGTAGATACCGGCGGAATTCTTCGTGACATAGACCAGAATCATGCTGTCCTCCGGCGCATACTTGACCGCCCCCTACGTTGTATCCCGTCTCGTAGGTCAGCATGACACGCTTCACGGACTGCGGGAAGTTTATCCTCAGCTTTCCAGTACGGCAGACGGAGCAGCCTGTCCTCCCTGTCCGGTATAGACAAAAGATCAGAACCTGTTCCCGCCCGTAAACCCTGCCGTAACAGACCAAATCCCTGCTCCATTAAGAGCGGCACGAGCGAGCCCCGCCGAAGCGCCTGCGAATTGGGTGTAGCTTTGCTGAGGTAGCGGTGGTACTGAGGAGCTCCAGGCTCGTGTCCCCAGGGTAGCTTCTACGGCTGTCGGATCGGTGAAAGCCGCAGACGCCGACCCTCATCCCCTGTAGTACATGGTGGGCGCGCCCGGCCAGGTAAAGAGCATGAGGGCGGGCCTGCCGCATAACGCGAGAGCTGCACGCCGTTTCGCCGCCGCGGAGCCGAGTTCCGCCAGTCTCCGACCACGCCGTTGGTGCGCGCCAGGAAAGCGCGAGTGGTCGTGGTTCGAGAGCTGATCCAGCGGCCGTGTGAGAGCGGTTCCGGGAGCTTTTCGCGATTGCGAGACCCATCATGTCCCAGAAAGCGCGCCGTCGCCGCGAAGGCTCGGGTCCCCTGCCGTCCGAATGCTTCTCCATGCCGGTTAGGAACCAGCTGACCGGCTCCATGAAAGCCGTCGTAGTTCATCACCGAATCCCACCCCTGCCGTTTAACCAAGAGGAGGGGATTGCCGTAGTGTCTCGCCAAAATCAGGGCGTCCCTGCCGCACCGCCTTGATGCGCGCGCGAAGCGCTCCAGAAGCTGTGGTTATAGTCCTGCGTGTGTCCGAGATCGGCCGCGACATCGAGGCGCCAGCCGTCCACACGGTAGGGCGGGCTCAACCACTTTTTCGCCGACGCGAAGTATAGGCCCGCGAGTCTCGCTCGCCTCGTAATTCAGCTTCGCAGAGTGTCATTGTCCCACCAGCCATCGTAACTCGCTGGTTATCCGCCAGGCCTCTTTTCGATCGTCCATAAACACAAAAGTAGTTGTGGTAGGGGGCTTCTCTCAAGATAAGCACTGGGCGCATAGCCTCCTGTTCTGCAGTAGATTTTTCTCCCGGTCCAGCCACTTTGTGAAAGGAGCCGCAGTGGTTAAAGACGCCGTCCAGGAGGATGCGGAAAGCCGAAAGCGGTGCGCTTCCTCCGTGAAAAGCCGCAAAGAAGCGGTCGGAGGCCGCGAGATTCTTTCGGGTCCGCGCTCCGCTTTTTATAGCGCGTCGCATTCAGGTTGTCCGTAGAGCCCTGACGCGAGCACCCAGCCGCCGTCCTCCGCAATAACGGTGAGGTGCGGTCGATGCTCGTAATCCTGCGTCGTACTTCAGGATCTGAGCGCGAGACAAAGAGCGGATTAAAGTAGATGACCTCGACGCCGAGATCTTTCAAATAGGGCAAACTTTTCCTGCACCCCGTCTCAAGTCGCCGCTGTAAAATAACTGACATCGAAGGGAGAGGGCTTTCATCCCACTTTGATGTGCTGCACCGGCAGGCTGATGATAGATGTACTCATCCGTATCCACGTCGTTTTCCGCACCGCCGTTCCGGAAGCGATCCACAAAAATCTGGTACATGATCGCGCCTTGGCCCACTCCGTGTCCGAAAACCCCGAATATGCTGAAACGCGAGCTCGGGCTGCGCGAACGTGCTTTGCGCTGCGCCTGTCGTAAAAGAGGCGCCTACCGCCTCTCTCGGTCTTCAATCAAAAAACAGCCAGGAGACTCGCCTCCGCCGAAAAAGGTACAGGCATAGTAGGGAAGCGTCTTCCGCCGCTGACCGGCAGGAGTTCTGTTTCTTTCTTCTCCCTGTAGAATCAAGCTCACACGAAGCTTGTCGTTTCAGTGCGCCGCGAAAAGCGCACACGTATCTTCGTTCGTCTTCGGTCTCAGCTACCCTGCGACAAAAACGCTCACTGGTGTCGCTGGAAAAATGCGCTACCTCCATTGTCTCTCTTCCGACTTCTTCAAACAGGGCTTCAAATTCTCCCTGTTAATTTTTCTTTTCGAGCAGTCGCGCGGCGCATGCTCTCAAGCTGTCCTGATGCGCTACCATGATGTCTTGCCGTCTGCGGTAACACCTGTCTCGTGATGCGTTTTACTTGCTGTCACGAGACTTGCTGTCGCCTCACTGTAGGGTTTGTGTGGCTGAAGTCTCTGCCGAGAAAGACCCGTCCTCCGCGCCGCCGCAGTGGACCGTTCCCACTTCAGCGCTCATGCGCCGTAGGTTTCAACCATCGCCCTTGGTGAGCGCGGTCGTCCCTTGATATCCTGAGCCGCCCCCGTGGTCGGCCTGCCGAAAACCAGTCCTCGGCGATACGGCCGCCGAGTGCCACTTTTGATCTGTCCGAGCATATGAGACCTGGTCTCGAACAGTTGCTCCCCGTTCGGAAGCGAGAGGGTGGCCTCGCCGCACCGATGCCGGTCGGGATGATTGAGACCGTAGCACCGGTCCCCGCCCCGAATCAGTTTCATGAGCAGTGCATGTCCCGCCTCATGCGATAGGCGGTGATGCGCTTCTCTCCTCGGAGATCACACGGCTTTCGCTTTCTCCGCGCCGACCGTGACGCGCAGAAAGGCACGGCGCAACCGCCGCCGTGACAACGCCCTGCGCTCGGCCGCCACGAAAAATGACCGCCTCGTTCAGGAGATTCTCAAGATCCGCCCCTGGTAAAAGCCGGCAGTCATGCGTGCGAGCTCCGAAAAATCCACTTCCTCCGAGAACTTCTTGTTGGCGTGCAGCCTGTAAAATTTCTCTGCCGCCGAGGTCCGGCTCTACTGATTGCGAGTTTCGGTCAGCGCCCTGGCGGCAAAATCGCCGGATCCAAGACGTCCGGCCGATTGGTCGCCGCTAGGACAATGACACCCTCATTCGGGGTGAAGCCGTCCATCTCGACCAAGAGCTGATTCAGGGTCTGTTCCTGCCTCATCGTTTCCGCCGCCGAGACCCGCGCCGCGCCGTCCGCAACCGCATCGATCTCGTCGATGAACACGACACAGGGCGCACTGCTCTTGGCTTCTGCAAAGAGCCTGCGCACTCTGGACGCGCCGACACCCACGAAGAGCTCCACAAAATCGGAACCCGCCACCGAGAAGAAGGGAACGTTGGCCCCTCCGGCAAGCGCCCTGCCGAGCAGGGTCTTACCGGTACCGGGCGGCCCCACGAGCAATACGCCCTTCGGTATCCTTGTGCCGAGCTCTGTGTACTCTCCGGTGCACGGAGAAAGTCGACCAGCCGAGCGAGCTCTTTCTCTTCGCTGAGACCGGCGACGGTCCCGAAGTTCTCCCCTCGTCCGGTTCTCTCTTCTCGCTCTTGCCTCGTCCGATTTGGCACGGCGCCGCCCCTGCCCGGAAAACCGCGGCGATAGAAGGTGTAGAATACCGCGCTGGCGGTGAGAAGGAGCAAAAGCCCTGTAACCCAGGAAGTCCTCGCCGACCGGCGGATTCTCCAGGCGAAAAATCAATGCTCGTTCTTCCAGTTCCGTCTGTAAGCGGTTAACATCCGAGACAAAGTAGCGCTCTCTCGAAAAGCGCTTCTCCTCTCCCTTGTATACAATCCTCGCCTCGCCGGTCGGCGTCAGGCGATTCTGCCGTATGGAAATTTCCTGTACCGCGCCGCCCGCCAATCACCGCCTCAAACTCTGCTGTGGCTGAGTCTTGCCTCCAAAAGATCGCTGCCTCAAGCCTCCGGCCAGCCAAAGCAGGGAGAGACCGAGCAGCACGAAACTGAAGAGTCGAAGGAAGCGTCCTCCCTTTAAGTCTCAAGGGTGCCCTCTTCAAACTCGACCACACCGGATATAGGGGTAGTTCCGGTATTTCGATCGTAGTCGAGACCGTAGCCCACCACAAAGCGGTCCGGAATCGTAAAGCAGACATAGTCCACCGTAACCTGCTTTTTTACGCGGCGCTCCGGCTTATCGAGGAGGGTGCAGAGATGAATGTCCTTCGGCCCTCTCTTCCAACACTTCGATGAGATACGCCAGGGTGCGCCCTGTATCGATGATGTCCTCGACAATCAGCACATGCTTATTTTCGAGCGACCTCGTCGAGATCTTTCACAATGCGCACAATACCGCTCGACCTCGGTGCCGCTGTAGCTCGAGACCGACATAAAGTCAGAGGAGACCGGCATGGTGAGGCGCTTTGCGAGCTCACACATGAACATCGCGCCGCCCTTCAGAATGCAGATGAGATGCAGCGGCGTGTCGCCGTAATCGCGGTTAATCTGATCGGCAACCTCCTGAATTCTTTTGGTTGACCTCTTCCTCTCGAAACATAATCTTTACATGCTCTCTCATACTTTTTTTCTCCCTCGTATCGCAATTCCAATATGTCGGTTGTTGTCTCATCCACCCACAGGCCGCGCTGTCTCGAAGCTCCCCACGGCCCAAATCAGCTCTCCTGTCCTGCTCACCAAGAGCGGCAGCGGTCCCGCGAATCGAGCGGCATTTTTGTCTTCGTCGCGAGGGCGCGGAGACTCTTTGTGCCCGCCGCCCCTGCATCGCAATTTTATCGCCGCTTCTTCGCGTTCTGATTTCCCATCGTTTCGGCAGCTTGTCGTCAAACCACTGTACATACGGGTCTTTTCGAGGTTTCTGCCTCGCGGTGCGCGGGAAAGCTGCGCGCTGTAACGGCTTCCCTGACCGGGCAGGGGCTTTTCTTGCGACCTCGCATTTCCCGTGTTTCCTCCGCCCTGTCGCAGTACCAGTGCTCTCCCGCAGCGTCCGCGAGAAAGTTCCTGCGGAAGCGCAATGCGTTTTCCGTGTTCCTTCGCGGCGAGCGCCCCGAAGTGTTTCCAGAAATGCCGCGCGGAAATATCTTTCCGCGCACAGCCGACCGCATCCAATAAATGCCGGAGCAAATAGCTGCTGACAATATCCGGTTCCGAAAGCAGGGCTTGCCGCAATCCGCACGCTGCTCCCTCTCTCTGCATCGAGGACCTGCGCTTTTTCGCCGGCGAGCGTCTCGAAGTACTCATCCGCCTCGCGAAAAATAGCGTCCGGCTGGCAAAGTGCCGCACGGCCTGAATTGATGTCCGTCCGAAAACGCGGCAATATGTCCCGCCGGAGACGGTTCCTCGCAAAGCGAATCTGTCGCATTGTTCTCGTCTTCGACGAAGTTTTTGCCCTCGCTGTCCGGAGATAGGCCTCGACTTCCGCGCGCGAAACCTCGAGCAGCGGGCGCACCAGTCTTCCCCGGATTGCGGGGATGCCCTGCGGCCCCCTTTAGGCCGCTCCCACGGGCAAGCTGTAGAGCACGGTCTCCGCCGCATCGTCCTCGGTGTGCGCGGTCGCAATCTTCACCCCTGCCGCCGCACCTTTTTCCCAGCGCTCGGCCGCCGCAAAGAGGGCGCGGTAGCGGAGCTTCTCCCGGCCTCCCTCGAGTGATTGCCTCTTCCCGCGCCGCCCGCCGTACATCGACGCGCACCAGTTCAAAGCGGCAGTTCGTATCGGGCGGCGAGCGCCCGCACAAAGTCCGCGTCCCGCTCTGCCGCCGCCCGCCCCGCAGACCGTGGTGGACATGGAGCACGCGCAGGCTTAGGGCCAGTTCTTCCCGCAGCGCGTAGCGCGAGCAGAAGCGCTGTCGAATCCGCCCTCGCCGCTCACCGCAGCAAGAGCGCGTCGCCCTGCCGCACTGTACTGCTCTTCCGAGCGCCCGCAAAGCTTATCCCGCACGCCTCTTTTCTCCTCAAATGTACAGTGAGGACCTCGGCGCAAACCGCAGATCCTCAATGCTTGTTTTACTGTTCCGGTTTTAAGAGGATGATGTCGGGACTCACGAGTCCCCACTTTTCTCTCGCCTTTTCCTCGATGTATTCTTTGGTCTCGACGTAAGCACTGTACTTGGTGAGTTTGTCGTTCCGCGCGAGTTCAAACCGGTATTTCTCCTCCAGTTCGCGCGTCTGTTTTTCCAATTGCTCGGCACGCCGCGCATTCTGTTGACAGCGCCGTCCCCACCAAAAATTCCGACCAAAAGCAGTGAGAACAAATAGACGAACAGGATGGGTCTTACTTTTCTTTTCTTCGCAGACCCTGCTTTTTTCTTGCTGCGACTCACGCTCTTCCCTCCTCCTCCGTTTGCGCACACTTTAAGTTTATTTTACTCCACGCCACGCGTTTTTTCAATTTCCGCACGGACGTAAAAATGCGCCGCCTGTGTGACAGGCGACGTTGCTTTTTGCTGTGAGCACGAGCTCACAGATAACGAAACACTCTTTGCTTCTTCTTTTCTTGGTGGTCTCCGCGAGGTCCAGGACCTCTGCCTTGACGGTGCGCTGTCCGAAGAGCAACTCAAGAACATCTCCCTTTTTCACTTCGTAGGATGCCTTGACCGCCTTTCCGTTCACGAGCACACGACCCGCATCGCAGGCCTCGTTCGCAACCGTGCGGCGCTTAATCAGCCGAGAGACTTTCAGAAACTTGTCAATCCTCATTTTAGGCGTTGACTGCGTCCTTGAGAGCCTTTCCTGCCTTAAACTTCGGAGCCTTCGCAGCGGCGATCTTCATGCTCTCACCGGTTCTCGGGTTTCTGCCCTCGCGTGCAGGTCTCTCGGAAATCTCGAACGTTCCGAAACCGACAAGCTGGATTTTCTCTCCCTTCACAAGCTCCTGTTCGACAGTCTCCGTGAATGCCTTCAGAGCAGCCTCGGCGTCCTTCTTGGAAATCTCTGCCTTCTCTGCGATCGCAGCAACCAACTCGGTCTTATTCATTCTTGAATCCTCCCTATGATATCGTTTCGATTACTCTTTACTTTTATAGCGAGGCTCTCCCGCCTTGTCAATATCCAAGCGCCCTTTTTCGGGTAAAAGCGCCTCAAAATGCGCGAAAAGAGCCAAAGTTTCGCGCAGCATTGCGTCTTCGGCAAGACTTGTCCCCTGTTTCGTGAGCAAAAACTCGACCGGCCTCTGGGGACGCACCGAGAGATGTCCGGCGTATTCGGAGAGCAGGGCGGGCAGTTTTTCCGTGTCAAGCACCGCGTCTTCCCGCATGATGACCCGGGTGCTCTCCCGCTTGATGCGCACTTCGGCGGCCCTGACGCGCTCGGCCGAGGCGCGTATCCGTGCGATGAGCAAAAGATTTGTGACCTCGATCGGCATATCGCCGAAGCGGTCTATCAGCTCGTCCTGCATCTCCCGCTCATCCTCCTCCGTTTGAATCAGTGCGATTCTCTGCAGAGATCCAGCTTCGTTCCTCGCTTTCACATAGCTGTCCGGAATGTAGGCGCTCGCCTCCGCCTCGACCGAGGCGCTCACGCGCCCTCTTCTCCTCTTCTCGCCGGTCAGACGGCGCACCGCCTGGTTCAGGAGTTTGCAGTGAGGTCGTAACCGACCGCCTGCATATGGCTCGTGCTGCTCGGCCCTCGAGCACATTGCCCGCGCCGCGAATCTCCAGGTCCCGCATGGCGATTCAGCATGCCGCTGCCGAGCTCGGTGAACTCGCGAATGGCGCGAAGTCGCTTTTTCCGCCTCTTCGCGGAGCAGCCCGCCCTGCGCTAGAGCAAAAAGGGCATAGCTGATGCGAGAGGAGCGCCCGACACGCCCCCTGAGCCGATAGAGCTGCGAGAGGCCGAAGCGATCCGCCCTGCTCGATGATGATGGTGCTGACATTCGAATGTCCAGACTCGGTCTCGACTATGGTCGTCGTGACCAATACATCGATCTCACCGTTCATAAAGTCGAGCATGATGCGCTCCAACTCCTTCTCCTGCATCTTCCCTGTGCGCATAGGGCAACCTCCGCCTCCGGAGTTCTGCTGCAAGCCGCGCCGCAATCTCGGGCAGACGGGCTTATTTTATTGCAGACATAGTAGACCCTGACCGCCCCGGTTCAGCTCTGCGCTGCACGGCCTCCCGCACGATGGCGTCGCTGTGCTCCATCACATAGGTCTGGACCGGCTGTCTGTCCCTGGGCGGCTCGGAGAGTACGGAGAGCCTCGCATGCCCGCAAGACTCATGTGCAGGGTGCGCGGAATCGGCGTGGCCGTCAGCGTCAACACATTGACATCCTTCCGCAGCTGCTTCACCTTCTCCTTGTGCGCGACCCCGAAGCGCTGCTCCTCGTCGATGATCAAGAGTCCCAGCTTATGGGGTTTGATGTCCTTTCGAGAGCACGCGGTGCGTGCCCACCAGGATATCGACCGTGCCCCGCCCTGAAATCCGCCAGGGTCTTTTTGCTCGGCGGCGCTCCGGAAGCGGCAGAGGAGGTCGATGCGCAGCGGAAAGTCCTTGAGCCGCTGCGAGAAATTGTTGTAGTGCTGCTGCGCGAGTATGGTGGTCTGCACGAGGAAGATGACCCTGATAGCCCTCCTGCACCACTTAAAGGCCGCGCGGAGCGCAATCGGTCTTGCCGTAGCCCACGTCGCCGCAAATCAGGCGGTCCATGATTCGTCCCTCTTCGAGGTCCGCCTTGACATCCGCAATCGCCTGCAGCTGGTCTCCGGTCTCCGCGTAGGGAAAGAGCTCTCAAACTCGGTCTGCCACACCGTATCCGGCCCGTAGCGAGTGACCTTTCTCCTTGAGCTGCGTCGCGTAGAGCGTCACCAATCCCTTTGCGATTTTCACGGACGGCGCGCTTAACCCGCGTCTTGGTCTTTGTCTCCACTCCGACTCCTGAGGCGGTTTAGACTGCGGGTACTGTTGCTCCGCCGACGCGTACTTCTGAATCGCGTCGAGGCGGGTCGCCGACATAGAAGTTATCGCCGTCCTTGTATTCGATTTTGATGTAATCCCGCGCGACACCGTCGGTCTCTATCTTCGACCCTGCGGTAGATGCCGAGGCCGTTCTCCTCGTGCACCACTATAGTCGCCGACCGAGAGCTCCGAGAGCGCCGAGATATGACTGCCCGCCTGCTCGCTTTGCTTTCTCCGCTTTTTCTTCTCTTTTCGCCGTCCGAAAAGATCGCTCTCCGCGAGGAGCGCAAAGCGAAGCAAGGGATACTCAAAGCCTCGGTGCAGCTTGCCGCTGAGCAGCATGATGGACCCTGCCTCGGCGGCCGGCAGTTGCTCTCCGTCTCGTCCGGACAGAAAGGCCGAGAGCTCATAGTTTTGAAACGCTTCCGCGAGTCTCCGCGCACGGGTGCGCGAAGGCGTCATCAAAATGACGGACCAGCGCTCTCGCCGGTAGCGCCTCAGGTCTTCGATCAGGAGTTCAAAGTTGCCCGGAAAGCTCGCAACCGCCTTTGCCGCGATTGAAAATTCCGCGCGTATCGTAAAATCCGGAATGCGGCTGTCGAGGCCCGCCAGGCAGAGGGTCGCGTTGCTCTGAAGCTCCTCCCAGAGGAGAGGCCGTGACAATGGCCTCCGCTGTCTTTTCGCCCTCGGCCCTGCCTTCGGCGCTCGCGAGATATTCCCGCTCCACCTCGCGCGCACGCTCGAGAAGACGCGCCGGCTCATCGAGTATGAGGAGTGACTTGTCCCCGGAAAAATAGCGCAAAAAGGAGTCGCTGCCGCCGAGCAGTTCTTCCCGCGCAGGGTAAATGTGTACGCCTCCAAGCCTCGGTGGAACGCTGACTCTCCGGGTCGAAGCGGCGCATGGAATCGATTTCATCGTCCCAGAGCTCAATGCGTACCGGGGTTCTCCGTGACCGGAAAGACATCCAAAATGCCGCCCCTGCACCGAAAACCGCCCGCGTCCGTCCACTTCCGCGCTCTGCTCATAGCCGAGCGCCGCAGTTGCTTCGCGGTCTCGCCGAGGTCGAGACGATCGCTCGCATGGATTCGGAGACAACGGCGCAAAAAGCGCCCGGCGTTTCAGCTTTATCCATGAGCGCATCTATGGTCGTCACGACGAAGCTGCTCCCGCACTCCGCAATGCGGCGTCTCACATCGATGCGGACGGCACTCAGTTCGCTGCTGCGCACATCCGCCGCAAAAAGAGTAGGTCTTTCGCCGGATAGAACATGGCATCCGCGCCGAAGCTTAAGAGATCCTCATAGAGCTCTGCGGGCGCGCAGCTCATCATAGGTCACATAGAGCTTTGAGCGGGCGCTCCGCCGCGAGTACGGCTTCCGCAACTGTCCCTTTGCGGCGTCCGCAAGCCCGGTGACCAGAACAGGACCGCCCCGCTTCCTCAGTTTCTCTTCGAGCGCCCGGTAGACATCCAGCCCGTCCAGCGGATTCCGGAAAACCGCTCATCCCTTCTTCTCTTTCCGATTCACTTCGTTCATTGCCTTGTCAACCCCGGATTCGAGAACCGTGAGCACTGCCTCGACCGCATCCGCATAGGCTTCTTCCATCTTTTCGGCGTCCTCGCCCTTTGCGCGCTCCCCAGCACATAGTCCGCAAGATCCCAGCCTGCGGGCTTACTGCCCACACCGACGCGAATGCGGACAAAATCCGCCGAGCCCAGATTGGAGATGATGGATTTCGCCGTTGTGACCGCCTCGCACCGCCGCTCTTTCGAATCCGCAGTCTGCCCTCCGCGAGGTCAATGTCATCCGAAATCACGAGGATATGATCCGGGGTCACGCGATAAAAAAAGAGGCCGCGCTTAAAAAGACTCTCTCCCGATAGATTCATATAGGTCTGCGGTTTTAAAAGCAGCAGCTTTTTCTCCCGCATAAACGGCTTTTCCCGGCGAGCGCCTTATGCTTTTTTCCCAACTCAAAACCCTGCAGAGTTCCGCGAGGCGATCGATTACCCCGAAGCCCGCATTGGTGTCTGGTCTTTCATATTCCCGCCCGGGATTTCCGGAGCCCCCGCGATGATGTACATAGTCTCCTTCCGGACAGGAAAAACAGGGGCCCTTGCAAGCGCAAAGCCCCTGATCTCTTTGTGTCAGTTACCTGAGGGATTAGTTCTCCTCCGAGAAGTCCTCCTGCTGACGCCGCAGAGCGGATATACAAAGTCATCCGGAACATCTGCCCAGAGGGTTCCTGCCTCAATTCCGTTGTCCGGATCACCGGTCGTCTCATCGTAAACATAACCGCAAACATTGCAAACGTACTTCATCTCAAATCTCTTTCTGAATGCGCCCACCGGCGCTTGTGTAGCTGATTGTACTCTATGCGTCCCTCGCTCCGCAAGTTGTCAGAACTCACGGAAATATGACACCTTTTTCTCCACATTTTACTGCATTTAGTGGGTATTCCCGCGCAGGCGCTCTCTGAGTTCCTGCAAAAGCTCGGCATGACCGTTCGGACGTAGGGAGGGGAAGGCGTTTAAGAGGCGTCCGGTTCCGAAGAACTTCGTATGTTCCGCCCGCTTCTGTAAACGCGCAAAGCGCTGCTCGGCCGCCGCGCGCTGGCGGGTAAGCTCCTCGCTCGCACGTATGCTGTCCTCGCCGATGCGCTGACTGAGGAGATCCGAGACCGCGCGTATGCGCTCGCTGATTTTTCCGAGTTCTCCCAGCTCCCGGCTGAGCTTATGCGCCGTCATAACGGAGGACACAAAGTCGACAAGCAGCGTCAGGTACAAAAAGACCAGTACCCAGCGCCCCAAGACAAAGGGGATGAGCCCCACATAGCCGCGCACTATCGGGTGCACAATGCGTATCATAAACACGGTCCCGAGACCCCAGAGCACGCTGAAACGCAGGCAAATGTAACCGTGAAACTGAAAGGGCTCCTCGCTGTAATCCCACCAGCGCGCGTGAAAAAAGGTATTCAAGAGCCAGCCCCCGATCAATTCGATTGTCGTCGCAAACGCCATACCCACTGCCAGAAGCCCGGGTAGACCGACCGTCTCTTCCTGCCCCGGTGCCAGTCGGTTCATGAGTAGACAGATGGCAAGCATGCCGAAGCCGTAAATCGGACATACCGGGCCGTTTAAAAACCCGCGGTTTATGATTTTCCCGAGTTTCAGGGCGTGAAATGCAACCTCGACCACCCAGCCGAGAAACGCGTAGATACAGAAATACCAGAGCGCCTGATAAAAGACCCATGCGTCTCTTCCGCCGCGAATGCGGCAGACATCGCCCCCACCTGTAAAACGGTGAGCTGGGATGTGGCCATAAGCTCATGTTACTCAGTCAGCTGTCTAGCAGGCGCTGGCTTTCTTTTTATGCCTCCCAGGAAGCAAAGCTCCTGCTCCGTTCGCCACCTTTGCTTTATTTCACCTGGCTGCCCCTAAAGGGGCAACTATCGCTCACTCATCTTTGATCCGTTCCAGGCTTCGCCCCGAACGGATCCGTACCCTTCACGCTCATCTCTGTCTTGGAGGATATCGGCCGCCTCCTGGTCCTCGATGTAGTTTTCTACCGTCGTATCATTCAATCCGGACGGTACTTACATAGCATCCTCTGCCCAAAAAGTGCCCGTTCAAACTTATACTTTTAGATTCGCATGCCGATCGAACATCATCAGCGAGCTTTTTCCCTTTCAGGTAGCCCATGAAAGATGACACACTTATCTTCGGCGGTATGCTCACTAGCATGTGCACATGATCTGCATCAAATGACCTTCTATAATCTCTACGCCCTTGGCTGCGCGAAGATCATGCAGATCTGAGCCAAATCCTTCTTGTATTGATTGTAGATTATTTTTCGTCATACTATGCGAAGACGATATGGTACTTGCATGCAGCCATTTGGTATGTGCAGCACCATTTGTTTTTTGAGATGAAATCACCTTTCCTTTCTCAGTAGTGGCTTGGACACCCCATTGTACGGAAAGGCGATTTTTGTTAAACGACGGTCTCCACCCGCATAGCGGGTGGGTTTTGCTGTAACGGTTCGCTGCTGCAGCGAACCATGCTCAGCAGGCTAGCCAAAGCCACAAAAAGCCCGCGCAGATCTTCCTGTGCGGGCTTCAGCACTCATCTCGCCTTGCCGGCTTCCTTCTGGCTTTCCTGAACTGCAGGTACTGTTCACATAGTCGACAACCCTCATCCGCATTCATGCCGTGCACCATGCTCGCATCCCTGCAGAGACTCTGCCTTGCGAAGCTGGGCAGCTGATGCAGCCCATGCCGCACTGCATGAGCGCAAATGCCGCATCCGGGTACTTGCTGATGATTTCTCCGACCACCATATCCTTTGTTACATAAACCTTCTTCTCATCTGCCATGTTTTTCTCCTTCTATGCCTCAGGCGGCGCACAAAGCGGCTGCGCATTCTTGACGATTTAGATTCAGATTGATTCTACCACAGCTCTCACAGGTACCGCAGTGCTCAGGCAATAGCGTTACTTCTTCAGCGAGACGTCGCGCATTGCATCGCCGCGCTTGTTCTCGCCGAAGTGGTAGTCGTTTCCGGGCAGGATTGCATTCAGAAGCACACCCGCAATCGAAGCGATGGCAAGTGCGGTCAGCGTAATCGGGGTACCGAAAACCGTAAAGCTAAGGCCCTTCGAGAAACCGAGACCCGAGACCAGGATGACCGCGGCAATGATGAGGTTACGGCTGTTCGAGAAGTCTCACGCGGTTCTCGACCACGTTACGGACACCGATGGCCGAAATCATACCGTAGAGGATAAAGCTGATGCCGCCGATAATAGCCGTCGGCAGCGAGGCGATGACCGCCGCAAAGCGCGGCACAAAGGAAATCAGAATCGCATAGACCGCCGCGAGACGTATGACCCGCGGGTCGTAGACCTTAGAGAGTTCCAGCACACCGGTGTTCTCGCCGTAGGTCGTGTTCGCCGGTCCGCCGAAAAAGGCGGACAAGGACGTCGCGAGACCGTCACCGACCAAGGTGCGGTGCAGACCCGGGTCCTCGATGAAGTTTTCTCCGACAGTCGCGGAAATGGCCGATAGATCGCCGATGTGCTCCATCATGGTCGCAATCGCAATCGGTGCCATCACTAAGATGGCGGTCAGATCAAACTTGCAGAATTGAAACGGCGGCAGACCGACCAGTTTGCTGCTTGCAATGCCCGCAAAATCGATGATGGCCGAACCGTCCGCATTCTTCATGCCGAGTGCGACAAAGACCAGCGCCGCCGCATAAGAAATCAGAACACCCATCAGAATCGGAATGATGCGGAATATGCCCTTGCCCCAGATGTTAAAGACCACGATGGTGCAGAGCGCAATCAGCGCGAGCAGCCAGTTTTTCTCCGCCGAGGAGATGGCCGTTCCCGCGAGCGCAAGGCCGATGCAGATGATGATGGGCCGGTCACGACCGGCGGGAGAAAGCGCATCACCCGCTTCACGCCGATCAATTTGATAATCGCCGCGAGCACCAGGGTACAAAAAGTCCGCGACCGCAATGCCGCCGCAGGCATAGGGGAAAGCTCGCCGTAGCTCTGCGTTTGCGCATATCCCTCGTGTTCAACTCCGCCACCGTCGCAAAAGCCGCTGAGAAAAGTGAAAGGAAGAAACCGAGGAAAGGCCGGGACCTCAAACTTGGAGCAGAGGTGGAAAAAGAGGGTTCCGGCGCCCGCCATGAAAAAGCGTCACCTGAACGGAAAGGCCTCCCGTGAGAAAAATAGCTGTTGATGAGTATGGGCACCAACACGGTGGCGCCGGGAACATCGCAAACATGTGTTGCAAACCGAGGAGCAGCATGCGACCTCGCCCAAGCTCCCTGCGTCGTAAATTGCATCCGCTTTTTTGATTCTGATTCTCCATTGCCTGTTTCTCCTTCTATCAACTTGGCAGTTGCACAACAAAATACATGACCTTGTCCCGCCAGAGAGCCCGTATCTCGCCCTCTTGTACATGCGGACAATACCCCGGCCATCGAAAGCCCCATGCCGTAGCCCTCTTTCTTACAGTTGTGGGACTTGTCCTCCCGGTAGAAGCGGTCAAAGAAGCGACTGCAATCAACCTCCGCGCCCTCCGCGTAGTCGTTCGAAATCGTGAGTTCGCTGCCGCGCCTGCTTCTGCGCCGCGTGAGCTTTAACGCGGACGGTCCCGCCCTTGTCGCAGTACTTTGACCGCATTGTCGAGCAGAATGTTCACGAGTTCCGGTAGCTCTCTCGGTCGCGATTGCCGTAACCCTGTCCGCAACCTCCTCCGTGAGATGCTTGCCCTGTTGTTCCGCGACCGAGCGGAAGGCTTCGGTACTCTGCCGCACAGCCGCCGAGAAGCTCTGCCGGCTCAACTCCTTCTGAATGCCCTCCTCAACGCGGGTCAACACGATTAAGTCGTCCACAAGGCGGCTTAACGCTTAACCTGGTGCATGATGCTGTCCGTCCACCTGAGCTCCCGTTCATCATCTCCAGGAGCTCCGTATTTCGCGGAAATCACCGCAATCGGTGTCTTCAGTTCATGGCTCGCATTCGTGATAAAGCGCTTCTGGCTCTCAATGTTTTTAACCACGGGCTCAACCGCCCGCGAAGAGAGGAAGAGCATGATAATGCCGAAAAAGAGTAAGACCGCCGCGCCGACCAAGGTGCTGTCCTGCGCATTGCGCGCGAGCCCTTTAAAGTCCTTGCTCGCATCGAGAAAACAGAGCAAAATCTTGTCTTCCCCGCTCCGGCGGGAGTAGAAAAACGGTCTCCCGTCCGTGCGCAGCACGCCCTTATCCTTCGGCGCATGCAGCGCAAGCACGGAGAGCTCGTACACCGTCTCGGTCGACATGCCGTCCAGACTGAGAACCGGCGTCATTTCCCGCCTCGCGCTGTCGCACTTCACCGAAAAATAGCGCACCCCGCGCGGCAGTTCTCCCTCCTCCTCGGTGTTGCCGATGCGCCCCGGCAGGGCGCCGCCGTAGTAGCTGATGAGTTCCAGCGTATCCATGCTGCTCTCATACAGAGAGAGATAGTTCATGCGGTTCACGAGCATCAGCACCAGAACCAGAACTGCAAACACCAGCGCTGGTCGCGACCAGGACAAATTGCTGCTTCAATCGTTCCGCCATTGCCCCTCACCTTCCGCGGCTCAGGCGTCCCGCTGCCTGAGCACATAGCTGCCGCCGAGTTCCCCTTCGATTAAGAGGTCTGCCTGAATCGCATTCAGCTTCTGTCTGAGGTAGGAGATGTAGAGATAAAGTGTGTCGTCGCCTCTTTCCTCGCTCTCGCCCCAGACCTTTCGGAAGAGTTCGCTCCCGCCGAGCACCTTGCCCGGGTTACGCATAAAGAGCTCCATGAGCCTTGCCTCCTTGCTGCCGAGGCGCATACAGTTCTTTGCGATCAGCTCCTGTTCTCCGGTGTCCAGGGTCACATTGCCGAGCTCCAGCTTCTCGACCTGATAGCCGGAGCGCCGCGCGACACTCCGAATGCGCGCGAGCAGTTCCCGCATCGCAAAAGGCTTGGTGATGTAGTCATCCGCACCGGCATCGAGTCCCGTGATTTTGTCCTCAATCTGCGTCTTTGCGGTCAGGATAATCATAGGGGTTCTGTCCCCGTCCGCTCGGAGGGCCCGCACGACGGAAATTCCGTCCATCCGCGGCATCATCACGTCGAAGACCATGCAGTCATAACTCCCGGCGCGCGCCTTCCTGAGCGCCTCTTCGCCGTCGTAGGCGGGATCCGCCTCATCTCCCTGATGACGGAGCACGGCGCAAACCGCGCGCGAAAGCTCCACCTCGTCCTCGGCAAACAAAAACTTCATACTTCCTCCTTCCGTATCAGGTTTCGTATGGTCTGCATCGAAAGATCGCAGGAGGCCAGATCGTCCGCGCAGCGCTTTAACTCGGCGGCAATCAGCGCGCGGTTCTCGCCCTCCCGCTTATAGTGCATCTCATGCTCAAGGCTCGCCCAGGAGTCCATGGCAATGGTGCGTATCTGCACCTCGGCAAAGAAAAGCCCCGGAATGTGACCGTACAAATCCGCGGTCTCGATTTCGCAGCGCAAAATCAAATGTAAACTCCGGTAGCCGCTCGGCTTTACATTCTGAATATAATCCTTTTCCTCATCGATTGCCACACCGGGCAGCGCCGCAAGCTTTGCCTTCACGCGGTAGATGTCGTCGACAAAGCGCGTCACAATCCGGAGTCCGATTGCATCCTTCATCTGATAGAGTGCGTTTTCCGTAGTCTCCGCGAGCCCCCTGCGCTTTAACTTTTCCCGCATGCTGGCCTCGGTCTTTAAGCGGCTGGTCAGATGCTCAAAGCACTTGTGCTTTCCCTCCCGCACCGCCTCCTCGTTCCAGGATAGGATTTCAAGCTCCAGCCTCTTTTTCAGCTCGAGCAGGGTCTCCGTAAACTTGCCGTAAATACTCGTCTCTGCCATCATTGCCTCTTTTCTCTTCGCTTGCGTTTCTGAGTCCGCTCCGCTAAACTAGCCCTGATTCATATTAGGGAGGATAGCCATGCGCGAAGTTACACGAAACCATTTGACACTCGGAAGCGGTCCCGTCAAAGTCGCGGTTCCGCTGCTCGGAAAAAACCGGGAAGAACTCTTTGCCGAACTGCGCCTGTTGCCCGACGCCTCGGCGGATCTCATCGAATGGCGCATTGACTGCCTCTCCCCCTTCCCCGCGGAAACGGAGTTTCTTGCCCTCGCGCGGGAAGTAAAGCGCGAACTCGGAACGCTTCCTCTCCTCATCACCTTCCGTAGCTCATCGGAGGGCGGGAAGTTCCCGCTCGATGCTGTCGACTATGCCGGGCTTCAGCTTCGGCTTGCGGAAGAAAAGATCCCTGACTTACTGGACGTGGAACTTTTTTCGGGGCTCAAAGAGCCCGCATCCCACATTGCCGCGCTCAAGGCACACGGAATTCCCGTCATTGCCTCCCGGCACTTTTTTTCGGAGACGCCGCCCGCGGAAGTGCTCCGTGAAACCTTGACCGCACTCCGGGATAGCGGCGCCGACATCCCGAAACTCGCGGTCGCGACAAAGAGCGCGGAAAGACCTCCTGACGCTCTCGCGTTTTCCGCCGAATGGAGGCGCAATGCCGATCGCCCCTTTGTCCTGATCGGCATGGGACCGCACGGCGTGCTGAGTCGCATTTCGGGTGCCGAATTCGGCTCCTGCCTGAGCTTCGGTGCACTCCGAGAGAGCTCTGCCCCCGGCCAACTTCCCGCCCGGGAATTAAAGCGAATCTTATCGCTCTTGTCCGAATATCCTGTCCCGGACGCGACGGAGCCCCGCAAATAAGAAGGGCAGTTCCCGCTCCGCGCGTATGAAAAAGCGGTCCCGCAGGGGCAGTTCCCGGTAGTAGCGCCTGTTTCGCGGCGAAAAGATCTCCCCGTAATCCCTTAGATTAACCCGCGTCAAAAAGTAGACCCGCCGCGCAGCCGAGACCGCCTCGCGGTGATAGCGACCGCCGCTCTCCCGGTCAAAGGCGCGGTAGAGCTCCCGCATCGCACGGGCATAGCGGTCCTGCTTCTTTTTGAAGTCGCCGCTCTTCATCTCCTCGGTCCAGGAGCCGGAGCCGTGGAAGCGGTACACGCTGTCAAAGCGGTCCGCATAGTGGCAGTAACCCTTGAGGGCGGAGAGGAGTTCCAGCGGCCTGTCCCCGACCGGGCAGCGGAAGTACCAGTCCGGTAGCTTTTCCACCACCTCTCGGCGCAGGAGCATGGCGCCGAAGGGGAAGCTGCCCGCCTTATCCACCAGCTCCGCCGGGCTCAAATCGCGGTCGCCGCGGTAAGGGCGCATGAGATTCCGGTTCACGAGTTCGCCGCGGTCGTTTTGCACCGCCGCCGCGTGCACCGTCATCGAGCAGTCCGGATGGGACTCCAGGTAACGCACTTGCCGCTCCAGTTTATCCGGATTGCACCAGTAATCGTCGCAGTCCATCAAGGCGATATACTTGCCGCGCGCCCGCGGAAAGTTAAAGATTCCCGAGATGTTTTGCCGTCCCCGACTGTACTGATTCTCCTCCTGTAAAATCGGGAAGATTTTGTCCGGGTAGCGTGCGGCGTAGCGCCGTATGATATCCGCGGAGCCGTCGGTCGAGGCATCGTCGTGAATCAGAATTTCAATCTCAAACGCCCCGCGCTGGGCGAGAAAGCCCTTTAACGCCTGCTCCAGGTACTTTGCGTGGTTATAGCAGACCGCGCAAACGCTGACGAGCGGGCGCTTTTTGTTGTACTCATGCTTTTTCCCTTCTTGTCCTTATAAAGTCCCGAAGTTCCCCGAGGGTGTCGCGCTGAAAGACGAGCGAGAATATCCCGTAGAGCAGCACGCCCGCAGCGAGCTGGCTAAGCAACAGCAGCGGTGCGCGAAGCGGTAGGCCCTCCATCCGGTAAACCGCAATCCCCATCAGGATAGAAGAGAGCGCCGCCGGAGCGAGCTCACGGTACTGTGCAAGCGGCCCGTAGCCGAGTAACTTGCCGACCGGATAGGCGTTTAAGGCCGTGCAGAGCGCCTCATCGACCGCCTTAAAAACAAGCAGTCCCATCATGCCGTAGCGGAGGCTCAGTGCGAGGAGCACGGCGCCGAGCAACTTCTTCATGCACTCGAGTTTCAGAAACCAGTCGCTGCGTCCGAGCGCCGTGACCATCTGCAAATTGCTGACATGCAGCGGCCAGAAAGCATAGCAGAGACAGAGGATTCTGAGGTAGGGCACGGAGAAGAGCCAATCCTCGGTGAGAAGGGTCCGGATTAGGCTTGTCCCGACCGCCGCCATGCCCGCCATCATCGGAAAAATCACAAAGGCGGAGAGCCTTAGGCTACGAGAGAGGAGCTCTTTAAGCTTTCCTTCTCGCCCCTGGTGTCCGCGTAGGTCGGCAGCAACACGGACCGCATCGCGGCCGAGAGATTCGAGGTGATGAGCTTCGAAACTGCTCCGCGCGGTTGTAACCGCCGAGTGCCGTTTTGGAATAGTACTTTCCGATCAAAAAGGCCGTAGAGATTATTCCAGAGTGTATCAAGAAGACCGGAGAGCAGTATTTTCCACCCAAAGGAAAAGAGCCGCTCCACCCGGTTTAAGGCGATGCCACCGCGCGGCCGGAAGGAGACCGCAACAAAGAGTCCCAACATCAGCGCGACATGGTAGACCAACTGCTGCGCCGCCATCGCAAACACACCGTAACCGCGCTGTGCCAGCGACAATCGCGACCGCACCGGAGAGAATGACCGCAACCATGGTCGCCTCAAAGAGTTTGCGGAACTGTGTTGCGCGCCACATAGGCAGTCTGCACCGAGATTACGGCGCCCGGAAACAGCACCAGTCCCATCGCGGTGAGCAGGGGCTGTAAGACCGGGGTCTCGTAATAAGCGGCAATGAAGGGGGCCGCCAGAACAAGGAGACCGTAGACCGGCACGGAAACCGCGAGGCTGATCCAAAAGACCGAGCTGAAATCCGCCTCCTCCACCCGCTCCGCCTGAATCAGGGCGGTCGCAAAAGCCCGATTGCACGAAGACATTTGCGAGGGTGATGAAGATCATAATCAGCCCTATGGTACCGTACTCCGCCGGCGTCATGAGCCGCGCAAGGAGCAGCGCTACGACAAATTGAATGCCCTGCGCGCCGAGGAGCTCAAGCAATTTCCAGAACAGTCCCCCTGCGACGCTCTCTTCTCTCTGTCTCATAAAAAGAGTAGTTCACCCAGTGTGCGGTGCGGCAGGTTAAAGGTAAAACCGCCGCGCAAAATGCCCACTGCCTTTCCGATTCTTGTTTTATGTTGCAACGCGAGGAAGTCATCGAGCGTCTTCTTTGCCTCTGCCGGAAGTTCTTTGCCGTACTGCCGCCGAAATTCCTCCGCCTGTAAAAAGAGGGCGCGGTAGGCCGCTCCCGACTTTTCGTTCATCTCCTTGAGGCTCTCCCCCGAAAGCCCGAGCCGCCGCTTCATTTCCGAGAACGCGCCCCCCTTCTTTGCTCCGAGCACATTGTCGCCGTGCTGGCGATAGTCATAGAGCGCGCGGTCCAGGAAACCTATTTTCCCGAAGGCCGCGGCGACCAGCGCAATCCAGTGGTCGTGCATCACGGCGTTTTCCGGCACCGGGTGTGCGACCAGGAGACGCATGAGCGCATGGTTCATAATCATGGCGCCGCCCGTCACATTGTTCTGCACGAGGAGCTGACAGAACCGCCGTCTTGCCGGGCTCATTTTCTGGTAGCGCACATAAGAGGGCGCGATTTCCGTCCCATCGGCCGAGACCACGCGGAGGTCGCAGTGGAGTAAGAGCGGTACTTTACTCCCGTAGCGACGCTCCATGGCGCGCATCGCGCGGACTTGCCGCGCGAGCTTGTCCCAGTGCCAACAATCGTCCTGGTCCGAGAAGAGATAGTAGTCGTCGACATCGGCCGCGGAAAAGAAGGCCGGATCCCGGAGCCGCTCTAAAAAATGCCTTTGCGGCGCTTCCGCTTCCTTTGTCCCGGCGAAGCGCTGTCACGCGGGCATCCCGCGCGGCCGCCGCCTCCGCAATCGCAAAGCTTTCGGTCCGGTGAGGCATCATCCGAAAGAAGCAGACGGAAATTCTCTCCGTCTGCCCTTCGATCGAAGCCAGCTGCTCTTCCAGGTATGCCTCTCCCCGGTAGCTGCAAAGCAGAATACGGCTCGTCATTCCGCCGCCTGCCGAAAGCGCTCCGCCTGTTCGCGAATCAGCTCGCTGTCCTCAAAAATAATTGATTTTTCATCGCTTCCTTTACCTCGGACAAGGTCTCCGCTGCGATTTCGCGCGCGCGCTCGGATCCCTTCTTCAGGATTTCATAGACCGCGGAGATATCGCGCTCGTATTCCTTTCTGCGCTCCGAATCGGCTCGAGTTCCTCCTGCAACACGGCATTCAGGAACTTCTTCACCTTGACATCGCCGAGACCGCCGCGCGTGTAGTGCGCCTTCAATTCATCGAGAGAAGCGTACTCCGGCAAATAGCGCTCAAAATGCTCCGGACGCGAGAAGGCCTCCAGATAGGTAAAGACGGTGTTCCCCTCCAAATGACCCTGGTCGCTCACGCGGAGATGCTCCGGGTCTGTATACATGGTCTTGATGCGCGCCGCCACCGTATCCGCATCGTCCGAGAGGTAGATGCAGTTGCCGAGGGACTTGGACATCTTTGCCTTGCCGTCCGTGCCCGGGAGACGGCGGGAAGCTGCGTCGCTCGGAATCAGCGCCTCCGGCTCCACGAGCACCGGCGCATAAATCGAATTGAACTTCCGGACAATCTCTCTCGTCTGCTCGATCATCGGCAGCTGATCCTCACCGACCGGCACCGTGGTCGCCTTAAAGGCTGTGATATCCGCCGCCTGGCTGATCGGATAGGTGAAGAAGCCGACCGGGATATCCGCCTCGAAATTCCGGAGCTTAATTTCATTCTTCACGGTCGGATTGCGCTGCAGTCTGGCGACCGTGACGAGATTCGAGTAGAAGAAGGTGAGCTCGGTGAGTTCCGAAATCTGCGACTGAATAAAGAGTGTGGACTTCTCGGGATCGAGTCCCACCGAGAGATAGTCGAGCGCCACTTCGATGATGTTCTGTCTGACCTTCTCGGGATTGTCAAAGTTGTCGGTGAGCGCCTGCGCGTCCGCAATCATGACCATGGTTCTCTTATACTCGCCGGAATTCTGCAGCGCGACTCTTCTGCGAAGCGAACCCACATAGTGGCCCACGTGCAGTCTGCCCGTCGGGCGGTCTCCGGTTAAAATAATCTTATCTGCCATTGCTATCTCCCTGTCTCTTTTTCGTTCGTTTTGTCTTTGTCTCTGCCGGAAGGGGCTTTGCAATCAAAACGACGATGCTCCGTCCCGGAAGTAAAAAGCTGCTCTGATCCGCCAGAACTTCTTCCGCCCCGACCTCGAGGCAGTGCGGCGCCTCGCCGAAACTTCTGATTGCGAGATGCCAAGCCGTGCCCTTTTCGGGGTGCGGCAAGGAAAAGCTGTGTGCTTCCCAGTGCATATTATAGATACAGAAAAGGCTGTTGTCTGCCTCGCCGTTCTCCGATTTCGCGTAATGTCCGCTGTAGAGTATGCCGAGCTGACGGCGGAAGGGCTCGGTCTCCGCCTTCCACGGCCGCTCGCCGTGATAGGAGACATCCGGTCTGCCCACGGCATCCACATCGAGAAAGAGCGGCGGTGTCTGCCGTCCGAGTGCCGGATGCGCCCTTCGAAAGGCAATCAGTGCCCGCACAAAGTCAACGCTCTCTGCCTCCTTGGTCGCCTGTTTCCAGTCGAGCCAGGAGACCGCATTGTCCTGACAATAGGCATTGTTGTTGCCGTCCTGGCTGTTTCCGAACTCATCGCCGGCGAGGAAGAGCGGCGTTCCCTGACTTAAAAAGAGCAGCAAAAACGCATTCCGCCGCTGCTGCGCGCGGCAGGCGAGAATCTGTCGCCGCTTGGTCTTGCCCTCGACGCCGCAGTTCCAGCTGAAATTCTCATTGCTGCCGTCCCGGTTGCCCTCGCCGTTTGCCTCGTTGTGCTTTCTCTCGTAACTCACAAGATCCGCGAGCGTAAAGCCGTTGGTGTGCGCAAGGTAGTTGACACGCGGCGGCGTATCCGGCTCCCGCCGGCTGTAAGAAAGCACGGCAGGCACCATGCCCTCCTCCCCTTTAGGAAACGGCGCATCTCCCTGTTGAAACGCGCGGTCGCAGCAGTAGAAGCTTTCGCCGGACTCCGCGGGCCGCTCCTCCGCAAAGAGAAGAAAGCCCTTGAGATACGGATCCCGCAGGATGTCCCGAAGCGGAAAGCTGCCGCTTAGGCGCGCGCCGTCCAGGTGATAAAAGCTACGGTAGTAGCGCAGTACTTCGAGCACGTAGTCAACGCGCTCGCTCCCGTCAAAGTAGAACTCCATCACAAGCTCCATGCCCGCCGCGTGGAGCGCTTTTACGAGAGAACGGAGTTCACCCGCCGGGTCTCGCTGACGCTTTCTGCAATAGCTCGCCTTCGGCGCAAAATGGAAGGTCTTTCCGTAGCCCCAGTAGTTGACGCGCTCGGCCCCGAAGGGCAACTCCTCAAACTCCTCCGCGGGCAGAAGCTCCAGGGTTGTCACTCCGAGAGAGCGGAGATAGGGTATCTTTTCGGCGATGCCGTCAAAGGTACCCCGCTGAATCACGCCGCTGCTCTTTTCCGCGGTAAAGCCGCGCACATGCAGGCGGTAGATGACGCGCTCCCGCGGATTTACCTTCGGAGCGCCTTCCTCCTCCCAGGAGAACTCGCTCAAAAAGAGCGGCGAGCGCTTCGCCGTTTCTTCCTTGAGTGGTTTTCCGAAGCTGTCGTGTCCGCTGAAACTCTTGCCGTACGGATCCGCAAAGCGCTGTCCTCCCGCCTCAAACTGATATTCCGCGCTCTTTAGGGCAGCGCCGCGAAAACCAGCCTCGCGAAGCTCCCGAAAGCCGAGCCGCAGACTGTAGACCTTCCCAAAGCGGGCATCCTCCGGAAAGGGTACGCAGAGCCGCGGCGCCTCCTCATTTCGCAGAAAGAGCAGTAAGGTCGGTCTTGTCTCTGCGACAACGGAAACCGCAATCCCCTCCTTCTCGATTTGTACTCCAAGCGCCATGGCTTTTCTCCTCCTCAAAGATTGATGGTCAATTCCACCGGGCAGTGATCGCTGCCCAAAATTTCGCTGTGAATCGAGGCCCCGCGTATCTTCTCGCGCAGGCGGTCAGACACGATAAAGTAGTCGATGCGCCAACCGACATTTCGCTCCCTCGCCTTCATCCGGTAGGACCACCAGGAGTAGGCGTCTTTCCTCCGGGTGGAGGTAACGGAAACTGTCCGTGAAGCCGTTTTCCAAAATGCGACTCATCTTCGCGCGCTCTTCATCGGTAAAACCCGCATTCTTCCGGTTGGTCGCCGGGTTCTTTAAGTCAATTTCTTGATGCGCGACGTTTAAATCGCCGCAGTAGATGAGCGGCTTCTTTTCATCCAGCCCCTTTACATAGGCAAAGAAGGCATCCTCCCACTCCATGCGGTAGTCGAGGCGCTTTTAACTCATTCTGCGAATTCGGGGTATAGCAGGTCAGCACATAGTAGTCCGGAAATTCGAGGGTAATCACACGCCCCTCCTTGTCGTGCTCCGGAATGCCGAGCCCGTAGTACACCTCAATCGGCTTCTCCTTCGTGAACATCGCAACGCCGGAGTAGCCCTTCTTCTCCGCATAATTCCAGTAGTCGTAGTAGCCCGGGAGGTCCAGTTCTATCTGTCCCTCCTGTAGCTTCGACTCTTGAATACAAAAGATATCCGCATCCAAATCGTGGAACGCGTCAAAAAAGGTCTTGCCGGCCGCCGCGCGAAGACCGTTCACGTTCCAGGAAATCATTTTCTTTACGCTCATGGCTCTCCTCAGTCATCCGTCGCGTCGGAATCGCTGACCGTATAGGTGAAGCGCTTTCTCGCCATCTCATCGCTGTCAAGATAAGCATCGTAGGTCGTGATCTTATCGACCAGCTTGCCGTTGATAATTTCCATGATGCGGTTCGCGGTCGTCTCGACAATCTGATGATCTCGCGAGGAGAAGATCAGCACACCCGGGAACTTGATGAGACCGTTGTTCAGCGCCGTGATCGACTCCATGTCCAGGTGGTCCGTCGGCTCGTCGAGGAGCAGGACATTCGCACCGGTAATCATGAGCTTCGAGAGCATGACGCGCACCTTCTCACCGCCCGAGAGCACAGAGACCTTCTTCACACCGTCATCGCCCGCAAAGAGCATACGGCCGAGGAAACCGCGCACATAGGTCGCGTCCTTGTTCTCCGAGTACTGGGTGAGCCACTCGACGATGGTCTCGTCGCCGGCAAAGTCCTTCGTGTTGTCCTTCGGGAAGTAGGCCGTGGTCGTCGTGATGCCCCACTTATAGTCGCCGGAATCCGGCTCCATCTGCCCGGAGAGAATCTGGAAGAGCACCGTCTTTGCGCGCTCATTCGGTCCGACCAGTGCAACCTTGTCCGTGCGGTTTAAAGTAAAGCTGATGTTGTCGAGCACCTTCACACCCTCAATGGTCTTACTGAGGTTCGTGACCGTAAGCACCTCGTTTCCGATCTCGCGGTTCGGGCGGAAGTCGATAAACGGGTACTTTCGGCTCGAGGGCTTCATCTCGTCGAGCTCAATCTTCTCGAGGGCGCGCTTTCTGGAAGTCGCCTGCTTACTCTTCGAAGCGTTTGCGGAGAAGCGCTGAATGAACTCCTTGAGCTCCTTGATCTTCTCCTCCTTCTTCCGGTTCGCCTCCTTCATCTGGCGAACAATGAGCTGACTGGACTCGTACCAGAAGTCGTAGTTACCGGTGTAGAGCTGAATCTTACCGTAGTCGATATCCGCAATCATGGTGCAGACCTTGTTTAAGAAGTAGCGGTCATGCGAGACGACAATGACGGTGTTTTCGAAGTTAATCAAGAACTCCTCAAGCCAACCGATGGCCTCGAGGTCCAGGTGGTTCGTCGGCTCATCCAGCAGGAGTATATCCGGGTTACCGAAGAGGGCGCGCGCAAGCAACACCTTGACCTTTAAGGCACCCGGCAAATCCTTCATCGGCGAGTAGTGGTAGTCCGTCTCCACACCGAGGCCGTTTAACAGGTTTGCGGCATCGCTCTCCGCATCCCAGCCGTTCATGTTTGCGAACTCGTTCTCAAGCTCCGCCGCCTTGATGCCGTCCTCATCCGTGAAGTCCTCCTTCGCGTAGAGCGCATCCTTCTCCTGCATAATATCATAGAGGCGCTGATTGCCCATGATGACGGTATCCAGTACCGTGAACTCATCGTACTTAAAGTGGTTCTGCTCGAGGAAGGAGAGACGCTGTCCCGGCGTAATCGCAATGTTTCCGTTGGTGGGCTCCAGCTGTCCCGAGAGTATCTTCAGGAAAGTGGATTTTCCCGTTCCGTTTGCGCCGATGAGGCCGTAACAATTTCCCTCCGTAAACTGGATGTTCACTTCCTCAAAGAGCGCCTTCTTTCCGACGCGGAAGGTAATTCCGTTTGCACTGATCATAGCTTCTTTCCTTTCATCTCACAGTTCTTTTTTTCTTGCTGCCAATCGGCAGCTTTCTTCCCGCAAAGAGACGCTCGTCCTCATAGACAATGTGTCCCGCGCATATGGTCAAGAGCACCTTGCCCCGGAGCGTTTTCCCGAGCCAGGGCGAATTGGTGGACTTGGATTCCGGCACGAGGTAGGCCCAGCTCTGCGCCGGATCGAAAATCGTAAGGTCCGCCGGCTTATCCTCTTTGATGCTGCCCGCGTCCAGCTGATAGAGCTTTGCGGCCTCGGTGCTCATGCGCTGCACAAGCTGCAGGAGCGTTAAGTGTCCGGGCTCCACGAGATTCATACAGCCGAGCGCAAATGCGGTCTCGAGACCTATGATGCCGCTCGGTGCCTCGGTAAAGGGTCTGTCCTTCTCCGCCTTTGCATGCGGCGCGTGGTCCGTCGCAATCATGTCAATCGTGCCGTCCTGAAGTCCCCGGACAATGGCCATTCTGTCTTCTTCACTCCGGAGCGGCGGGTTCATCTTCGCATTGGTGCCGTAGAGACTCACGGCCTCATCGGTCAGAGAGAAGTGGTGCGGGGTTGCCTCCGCATAGACCCTCGCGCCGTTTTGCTTCGCGCGGCGCACCAATTCCACGGACTCCTTCGCGCTGATGTGCTGGATTACGATTGCCGCGCCGAGTTCCCGCGCGAGGCGGCAGTCCCGCTCGACCATCACAATCTCGGCCTGTCGGTCCGCCCCCGTTAAACCGAGGCGCTCCGCGGCGGGCCCGCTGTTCACACCGGGCTCTTTCACAAAGCGCGGATTCTCCTCGTGGAAGGAGAGCGGCAGCTTTAAGCGCCGTGCCTTCTGCATGGCCTCCTTAATCAGCTCCTCATTGGTCAGCGGTCTGCCGTCATCGGTGAAGGCGACCGCGCCGCTCTCTTTCATGAGTTTCATATCGACCAAGGCTTCGCCCTTCATGCCTTGACTGATTGTGGAAGCACTGTATACATGGATGGCCGCATTTCTGCTCTTTCGGATATTTTCGACCATCAACTCCTCGCTGTCGATGGGCGGCGTTGTGTTCGCCATGCAGACGACCGAGGTAAATCCGCCGGCTGCCGCCGCGCGCGCGCCGCTTAAGATATCTTCCTTGTGTGTCTGGCCCGGATCCCGGAAATGGACATGGCCGTCCACAAAACCCGGCGCCGCGCAGAGACCCGCACAGTCAAAAACTTCGAGCACCTCGCCCTTGGCCCGCGCAATCAGGGAGGCATCCAACCAGAGATCCTCCCCGACACGAATAATCTTGCCCTCTGCAATCAAAATGTCTCGTATCCCGTCCGTCCTGGTCGACGGATCCAGGAGCCGCACGCCCTGCAACATAATCATAGCGAAAACACCTCGCCTTCCTCTCCTGTGCCAAGTATTTGATCCCGGTAGTCGCGCGCTTCGCTGCGCTCCCGGAGTTTCCGAATCACCGTTTTATCGCCGTAGATGTGCATGGGAATCAGATAGCGTGCGCCGACCTCCCGCATATAGGCGTCCGCGCCGCGCCAATAGTTCTCCCCGAGCCGAGAATCCACCGGTACAAAAGCGATGTCGGGCAGACGCCCGCTCCGCTCGACCTCGGCTCTTAATTCCCGCAGTTCCTCCAGATACAGCGTTCTCTGGACATTGTTCTCGGCCTCGGTATTCTCTTCCCAATGCCAGTCGTTCAAATCGCCCGCGTGGTAGATGCGCGCCTCATCGCAGTCAATCAAAAAGGCGACGCCCTCATCGGTCGAGCGATAGGTATTGACGGTCAAAAAGACCTCCTGCCTGAGTTCCCGCCCCGTCTCATCCTGCACGAGGCGGCAAATTTCCGTCTCGGTCTCGGGCGCCAAGAGACGCACGCTCTCCTGAATCTGAAGCGGCAGCGCGGAGCGGCGTATGTCGTCCGATAGAAAATAGACCACATTGTCCGCCTTTTCGGCGAGCGAAAAGATTTCCCTCTGAAAATGATCCGGATGCGCATGGCTCACAAACACAAAGAGCGGCTTGCTCCGGTCGATTTCGGGGAGTTCTCCCCGGTAATAGTCGAAGAGCAAATTCATCTCTTCCAGTTCCACATAAAATCCGGAATGTCCGATAAAACGGATTTTCATCTCTGCAGATACTCTACTTTCTCTGACAAACCTCGGTGCAATAGCAAGGCAAGTATAACATAGGAAAGAGCCCGCGACAGCTTCTTTTCCCGATTTCGGACTAGGGCAGTATGATTTCCGCCGAGCTGCCGCCGTCCGCCTGTTTCCGGATGCGAATCTGGCGCTCGATTTTTTCCTTCAATTCCGGAACGTGCGAAATCACACCGACCAGGCGCTGTCCCGCCGCAAGTTCCAAGAGGGTGCTCAGGGCTGCACGAAGCGCTCCCTCGCTCAAGGTGCCGAAGCCCTCATCGATGAACATCGCGTCGAGGCGTATGCCGCCCGCTTCCTCCTGTACCGTGTCCGAGAGTCCGAGCGCTAAAGCGAGAGAGGCCTGAAAGGATTCGCCGCCGGAAAGACTCTTCACACTGCGCTCACTGCCGCTGTAGTGATCCACAACATCGAGCGAGAGACCGGACTGCGACCTCTTGTTCTCGGCCTCCTTACTCCGCACCAATTCATAGCGCCCCTCCGTCATCTCCATGAGGCGTATGTTCGCGCGGAGCAGCATGCGCTCAAAATAATCGAGCTGCACGTAGGTTTCCAACATGATTTTATCCTGTCCGGAAAGTTGGCCGCTCGCGGTGTCCGCGAGGCTCTTTGCCGCCTGCAAGCGCTGTAGCAATACGCCGCGCTCTTTTTCCAGCGTCCCGAGTCGCTCCAGGGTCTCTCGGTTATTGCCGAGCCGCGCACCAAGGACTTCCGTGCGCTCGGAGAGCGCGGCACGCGCTGCCTCAAGGCAAGCTTTTTCTCTTTGAGTTCCGCTGCCGTCACCGAACTTTCTTCCTTGCCTTCCGCTGCGGCCAGAGCCTTAAGCTCGCCCTCCGCACGACTCAGGGCCTGCTCGGCCGCGGCCGTTTTCTCAGCAAGGCTCTGCTCGGCCTCCCGCGCGGAACGCTGCTCGCTCTCGAGGAGCCGTATTTTCTCCCGCAGGACTTCGATATCCTCCGCCGGAAGCTGCTTACGCTCCGCCGCTTCCGCGGCAACTAAGCCTTCCAGGCTCTGCCTTGCCGCCGCAAGTGCCTCGTTTGCGGCGTCCTGTTCCGAAAGGCGCTCTGCCGCAGCCTTCTCGATGCCGGGCAAAGCTTCCGAGAGTGTTCTCCTGCGTGCCTCTCGCTTTCCGCACTGCGTGAGCAGCGCCTCGTTCTCGGCTGTTGCTCGCTTTAAGCACTCCTGTTCCGCTTTTGCGCTGCGGTCCAGTTCCCGGAAGTCCGTCTCCGGAAAGAGCCTGTCCGCCTGTTCGCTCAGCTGTTGCTTCTGCTGACTGAGTCTCTCCTTGAGAGCGCTGTGCTGCTTTGCCGCGCGCTCCGCCCTCTCTTGGCAATGCTTCCGCGCCTCTTCGAGCTGTTTTAATTCCGCCTCGCTCGGGGTTTCCCGCGGCTTTTCCGCGGGCTTCGGGTGCTCCGTGCTGCCGCAGACCGGACAGGGGCTTCCCGCCTCCAGTTCCTCCGCAAGCAGGCCTGCCTGTCCCGCGAGAAAGAGCCGATAGGCCTTCCCGTAAGCCAGCTCTGCCTGCTCGTAAGCCTCACGCTCTTTTAAGAATACACCCTGCGCCTGTTTCCCCTCATGAAAACAATCCGCATAGTCCTTGATTTTCCGCTGCACGGAGGAAAGCAGGAGACTGCGCTCTTTGAGCTCGCTCGCCTTTGCCTCGCAGCGCGCAAGTGCCTCTCCGGCATCGGCGAGTTCTCGGCTCTCCGCTCGACTTTTGTTGAGCAGCTCCTCCGCCGCATGCAAGCTCTCCGCTGCGCGCCGCAAGGCTTTTTCGCCCTCTTTGACGCGCACTTCCTGCGCCGCGCGCGCGCACTTGTGCGGGCAAACTCTTCGTACTTCGGCAGGAGAGCGCGGTAAGCCGGCAGCTCTTCCCAGCGCGCCGTCTTTTCCTCGATTTCCCGCCGAATGCGTGCCAGCGCTTCGCGCTGTTCCGTGAGCGCTGCCCGCCCCCGAAGGAGCTCGGCTTCTTTCTCCCTGTGAAGGCGCGCGCGTTGCTCCGAGGCCTCCGCTCTCACGATTGCCGCCGAGAGCTCCGAAATCTCCTCATTTTTTTGCCTCTCGAAGCGCCGTGGCCTCGTTCTTTTTCCAGTTCGAGCGCCGAAAGCGAAGCGGGCAGAAGAGACAGCAGTTCCTCTGCCGGGCGCTCTCTGCGCAGCACGGCCTGCCGAAGCGCTTCCGCCTCGCCTTCCAGCTGCAGACGCTCCAGGTAGTTCCGCCGCTTTTGTTCGAGCAGCTCATATTCCCGCTCATAGGCGTTGCTCTCGGCTTTTAAGAAGTCCTGCAGACCCGCAAAGCGCTCGGTGTGGAAAATTTTCCGAAAAATTTTCTGCCGCTCCTCCGTGCTTGCGAGCAGCAGCTTCAAAAACTCTCCCTGCGAAATCATCGCGGTCTGCAAAAACTGCTCGCGGTTTAAACCGAGTATGTCCTCGAGCGTTTCATTGACCTCTTTTACCTTGGTTTTGACGCTCCCGTCCGGAAGCCGTAACTCCGCTTCCGCGAGCTGTTGGGCCTCGCCCTTTCCGCGCTTTGCCGGGCGTAGATAGCTCGGCGTACGCCGCACCTCATAGACCGCCCCCTTGTCTTCGAAGCGAAGCAAAACTTCCGTTTTTTGCTCCGGGGCGGCGTACTTCGAACGCAACATTTCAGGCTTACGGAAGGCGCCGCTCCCTTCCCCGTAGAGAGCGAAGCTCAGCGCGTCAAAGAGGGTGGTCTTCCCCGCGCCGGTGTCTCCGGTAATCAAATAGAGTCCGGCGCCGCCGAAGCGCTCAAAGTCTATGGTCGTCTCCCCCGCGTAGGGGCCGAACGCTCTGAGTGTCAATTGCAAGGGCTTCATGCTTCCACCTCCTGCCTGAGCAACGCCTGCAAGAGGAGCTCCCGTTCGAGCGCATTCATTTCCCGCCCGTTCCGGCTGCGGAAAAAATCCGCAAAAAGCTCCTCCGGTGTGCGGGCATCCGCCGCGCGCCGAAGCTCGAGTTCCGCGCTGTTCTTGGTCCTCCTGTTGTCGTACGCGAGTTCCATCAAGTTGTGATATATGGTTCTGAGCCGCTGCATCGCCGCCGGGACATCGCTCTCGTCGGTCAAGGTGATGCGATAGTAATCCTCCTTTGGGAGATCCTCGTAGAAAGACCGCGCCGTGAGTTCCTCGTAGCTCCCGCGAAGGCAGCGAAGTTCGTGAAGCGGCGTGAGCGCCAGTTCTTCCACCTTGAGCGCCGCCATCCCGTCCTCCTGCTTTTCACCGAGCGTCACGAGGCTGATACTCTTTTCCTGCGCCGCCTCGGAAAAGGAGTATTTGAGCGGCGATCCCGAGTAACGAATCCGCTCGCTCCCTATGTTCTGCGGCTTATGGATGTGCCCGAGCGCCACATAGTCGAAGCCTTCAAAGACCGCTGCGTCCACATTGTCGAGCCCGCCGACCACCGTCTCCTCGGGAGTCCGAGCGCGCGGCCCCCGTCACGAACTGGTGCGCGAGCAGCACTTTTCTGTGGGTCGGATCCGCGGTACGGCGCGTCGCCTCTAAGACCGTTCGGACAGCATCGGTATAACTCTCAATTTCGGCCTCCGGAAAAAAGCTCCGCACGCTTGCAGGCTTTAAAAAGGGAAGCAGATAAAAATCCACCGCGCCGAAGCTGTCCGAAAATGTCACATAGCGCACAATGCCGTCAAAGACCGGTGACACATAAATCTGTGCTTTCCGGAAGAGACCGCCGCCGTAGGCTGTGCGCTCCGGAGAGTCGTGATTGCCGTAAATCGCAAGCACCGGGCAGTGCTCTGCCGCGAGCGCTTCCAAGAATAAATTCAAGAGCTGTACACTCTCGGCGCTCGGCATCGTCTTATCGTACAAATCGCCGGACAGCAACACGGCATCCGGCCTCTCTTGCCGGACGGCCTGCAAAATCTTCTCCAGGATATCGCGCTGATCCTCCAAAGCGAGTACTCGTGCAGACGCTTCCCGAGATGCAGGTCCGAGAGATGAAACAATCGCATACTATCTCCTCCACAAAAAAACCGGGTCGGGGCTGCATACCGCGCTCCGACCCGGCCTCCAAACTTTTGTCACTCGCAGGAGAGTTCTCCCGTCTCCTCGATCTCGTCAATCAGCGCGACTCGCTCTGCGTGACGGCCGCCCTGGAATTTCGCATCCAGCCAGCTGTCCACAATCATCTTTGCGAGATCCTCACCAACCACGCGCGCGCCGAAAGCAATCATATTCGCATTGTTGTGCTCTCGCGCCATCTTTGCGCTGTAGGGCTCCGAGCAGACCGCCGCGCGTATGCCCTTTACCTTATTCGCCGCGAGGCTTATGCCGATGCCCGTGCCGCAAATCAGCACGCCGCCGTCCGCCTCTCCGCTTGCGACCATCTTGGCTGCGCGGTAACCCGCGAGCGGGTACTGATAGCGCTCCTTCGTATCCGTGCCGATGTTCACGACTTCGATGCCGCGCTCTTTTAAATGTTCGAGAATCGCAAACTTTAAGTCGACCGCCGCGTGGTCGTTTGCAATCACCAATTTCATTCCTGTGCCTCCCGTGCAAGGAGAGCCTCTCTCTCCTTCTCATAGCCCGGCTTGCCGAGCAGTGCGAACATGTTGCGCTTATAACTCTCGACGCCCGGCTGATCGAACGGATTCACCCCGAGTAGATAGCCGCTCACGCCGACCGCAAACTCGAAGAAATAGAAGAGTGCGCCGAGCGAGTACTCATCCTGCGCCGGAATGTTGAGCTGCATGACCGGCACGCCGCCGTCAATGTGGGCAAGCTTCGTGCCGCGCATTGCGTTCTTCGAGACAAAGTCCATGTTCTTGCCCGCAAGATAGTTGAGGCCGTCCGGATCGCCTGCCTCTGCCTCAATCACAAGTTCGTTCTTCGGCTGCTCCACATTTAAGACCGTCTCCATCAGGATGCGTCTGCCGTCCTGGATGTACTGGCCCATCGAGTGGAGGTCTGTCGTCAGGTTGACGGAGTGTGGCAGTATACCCTTTTGATCCTTGCCCTCACTCTCGCCGTAGAGCTGCTTCCACCACTCGGAAATCATCGCGAGGCTCGGCTCATAGTTTGCGAGCACTTCGACCTCCTTACCCTTGCGATTTAAGACGGTTCTCGCGACCGCATAGCGCATGGCATCATTTTCCGCATAGGGGGTCGTGAGCAGAGACTTTCTCTCCTCAGCCGCGCCCTCCATCAGGCGGGAGATGTCCGCACCCGAGACCGCAATCGGCAGGAGCCCCACCGCGGTCAGCACCGAGAAGCGCCCGCCCACGTCGTCCGGAATCACAAAGCACTCATAGCCTTCGCGGTCCGCGAGCTGCTTTAAGGCGCCGCGCTGCTTATCCGTCGTCGCATAGATGCGGGACGCCGCACCCTCCTTGCCGTACTTTTTCTCGAGCAGGCTCTTAAAGACACGGAAGCTGATGGCCGTCTCGGTTGTCGTACCGGACTTCGAGATGACGTTCAGCGAGAAGTCGCGCTCGCCGATCACATCGATCAGCGCGTTCATATACTGTCCGCTCATATTGTTGCCGACAAAATAAATCTCCGGCGTCTTCCGCACTTCCTTCGGAAGCTGGTTATAGAAGCCGTGGCGCAGGAAGTCGATTGCCGCGCGCGCCCCGAGGTAAGATCCGCCGATGCCGGCAACCACCAGAATCTCGGATTCCGCCTGAATCTTTGCGGCAGCCTTTTGAATGCGCGCAAACTCCTCACGGTCGTAGGCCTCGGGCAGATCCACCCAGCCGTGGAAATCATTGCCCGCACCCGTGTGCTCGACCAATTCTCCCTTCGCCGTCTCTGCCGCAAGCTCCATCTGTCGGAGCTCACGCTCGCTCAAAAATGAAAGTGCGCCTCGCAAGTCTAATTGAATGCAGCCCATATTTTTCCTCCTCACACCGCGCTTCGCGGTCACTTTTCCTGTCTCATTTTATCACAATTTCGAGAGAAAAACGCGCGCGTTTGTAAAGCCCCGCGCCCTTATGTTACACTGTCCCCGAAAATCGCAGTCATAATCAAAAAGGAGTCTGCCATGTCAAAGCCCATCTCATCCCATCTTCCTGCCGCCGCTCTGACACGCCATCTATTTCTGATCGGTTTCATGGGGAGCGGCAAATCGACCGTCGCGGCCGCGCTCTCCGAGGCACTCTCTCTTCCCCTGCTGGACAGCGATGCCTACATCTCCGAGGCGCTCGGCGAGAGCATTGCGAGTTTCTTTGCCCGCGCGGGAGAGGAGGCCTTTCGCGAGCGAGAGACCGCCTTTTTAAAAAGCCTGCGGGAAAGCGCTCCCTGCCTTATTTCCTGCGGCGGCGGCATGGCACTTCGCAGCGAGAACCGCGCACTCATGCGAGAGCTCGGCGGCGTCATCTATCTCACCGCAACACCGGACACCATTTTTGCCCGTCTCGCGGCGGATACCACGCGACCGCTCCTCTCCGGCAAAAAGAGCTTAACGGATATTGCCGCGCTGATGGACGCCCGCGCCGCCTCCTACGAAGACGCTGCCTCGATTCGAATCGCGACCGACGGTCTCCGTCCCGAAGAAATCGTTTCAGAGCTTATTCCGTTGCTTCACCCGTTTTTGTCCGAAGGCGAATCCCGTTGACCGTGACATCCTCCGAGACCGGAATCAGAAAGTACTCCCGTCCGTCGATTACCCGGGTACTAAGGAGCTCACTCGCATCACTCTGCAGTTTTAATTGCAGCGAATCCGTCTCGACCGTAAGTGTTTTCGGCGCGCTCAGATTTTCGACCAACAGGGCTTCTTTTCCCTCCCCGAGCACCTCTTCATAGACTTCATCGAGGCGCGAAAGCGCTTCTTCTTCCGCGCCGCACTCGTCGAGCAGGCGCTTGAATTCGCCCTTCGATAACACCGGCGGCTCCGTGATTTCACTGTCTCCCGCCTCTTCCGCAAAGCGATTCACCGCCTCTTGCAGGCTCTGCACCAAAGTAAAGTTGCAGTCCTCCCCGAGACTGCGCTCGACAATCTCACGGAAGGCATCCTTCTCCGCGCTCTCGGCGCGGGGCAATTCCGTTCCGAGCAACACCGCAGCGAGCTCCTCGTGGCGCGTCTTTTCGCTCCGCGCATACCAGAGAGCGCCGTGCAAGTCCGTGTTTCTCTCGTTGAACGCGGGATAGAGAAGACCGATATCCGGCTTCTTCACGCTCCAGTTCTCCATGCGGCTTAAGAAGGACTTCGCCTCCGCATCATAGCAGAGCCCCTCGCGGAGCAGTTCCACCGGACAAATCGAGAGCTCCAGGAAGGGGTACACGTATTCCGAGCCGTCGCTTAAACCCACGCGGTCCTTCGTGCGCCCCGGGATATCGTAGACGCCGTGCACCAGGAGAATCAGATAATTCCCGGCAAAGGAAAAGTTCTGAATAATCTCCTGAAAAAACTCCTGTAAGAGCGCTTCGTCCTTTAACTCGCTCTTTAAGAGCCGGTACAGCTTCTCCTGCGCCCCCCCTTCCTTTTCTTCTGCGAGCGGAAATTCAATGTTAAAGAGGGTGCGCCCGATTCTGCCGGAGACAGCCTTCTTAAAGAGCTCGCAGTACTGAAAGAGCTCCTCGTCCTCAAAGCTGTAGAACCGATCCTGCAAATCCGCGATGATTTGCTTCTCGCCGTTCACATAGCAGCCGCGCATGCGATCGATGCGGCAGTCGTTCTTATCGAATAATTTTCTCACCTCGAGCACTGCTTTTCTGTCCATTCTTCTCCTCCTCAAATCTCTCCGAGCCCGAAGGGCCGCTCTTCTTTTGCGTAGTGACATAAATCGTTCAACACACAAGCCCCGCAATTCGGCTTTCGCGCCGTGCAGACCGCCCTGCCGTGGTCCACGAGGCGGTGACAAAATTGATTGCTCTCCTCCGGCGGAACCAAATCCCATAAAAGCTTTTCGACCTTTGCGGGTTCCTTGACCTGATCCACGAGGCCGATGCGGTTCACCAGCCGTATGCAGTGGGTGTCCGTTACAATCGCGGGTTCCCCGAAGATATCGCCCATAATCAAATTGGCGCTCTTTCTGCCGACGCCCGGCAGTGCGAGCAGGGCCTTAAAGTCGCGCGGCACCTCATCCGCATACGCCTCGTGCAGAATGCGCATACACTTCTGAATATCCCGCGCTTTCGAGTTCCCGAGCCCGCAGGGGCGCACAATTTCCTCGATGGCCTCGACCGGCGCCTCCGCAAGCGCCCGCACCGTCGGAAAGCGCTCATAGAGCCGCGGCGTCACCTGGTCCACACGGAGATCCGTGCACTGTGCCGCCAAGCGTACCGAGATCAGAAGCTGCCACGCGTCTCGATAATTCAAAGTACATTTGGTGTCCGGATACAGGGCTTTCAGACGCTCTATGACCTCTTTTGTAAGTTCGCGACGCGCGTTCAAAGCCGCCTCCGCGCCGCGTTTCGCCTTCTTTTTCTCTGTCTTTTTCTCTGTCTTTTTCTCTGTTCCTTGTCTCATTTCTTAAGTCTTACCTTTCTCTTCCTCTCGCTTCCCGACTTTCTTTCGCCTTCTCTTTATGCTATCATACTTTCTACTTTCATTTTCAACAGAAACGAAGAGAAGGAGGCGAACTGATGAACGGTGCAGAGGCAATGGTCAAATGCCTGGCTGCGGAAGGTATTACCCGCATCTTCGGTTACCCCGGTGTTGCAATTTCACCCTTTTTGGATGCGCTGAACCAAGACGCATCGATAGAACATATACTGGTACGTCAGGAACAGGCCGCAGGCCATGCGGCGAGCGGCTATGCGCGCGTCACCGGCCGCCCGGCGGTCTGTGTGAGCTCTTCCGGTCCCGGCGCAACCAATTTAATCACGGCGCTCGCGACCGCCTATGCGGACTCCATTCCGCTCATTGCCGTCACGGGACAGGTTAATTCCTCCCTCCTCGGGCGCGATGTTTTCCAAGAGGCGGATATGCGCGGCGCAACCGAGTCTTTTGTCAAATATTCCTACCTGGTCCGCAGCGCGGACGAAATTCCCCATGTCTTCAAAGAGGCCTTTTACATTGCGGACTCCGGCCGCAAGGGACCGGTGCTCATCGATATCCCGATCGATGTCCAGCAGCAGCTGCTCAAAAAGAATTTCTTCTATCCGGAGACTCTCAATATGCGCGGCTATAAGCCGAGTGTCAAGGGCAACAGCCTGCAACTGTCCCGCGTGATTGCGGCAATCCAGAAGGCCAAGAAACCCTTGGTCTGTGCCGGCGGCGGTGTCATCCTCGGACAGGGCGAGGCGGAAGTCCGCGCCTTCTGTGAGAAGTATCAGGTCCCGCTGGTCCATACCATGATGGGCATAGGCGTGCTTCCGAAAAATCACCCGCTCTATTTCGGCATGCTCGGCAACAACGGCAAACCCTATTCCAACCGTGCGGTCGCAGCGAGCGATCTCCTGATCATCGTCGGCGCGCGCATCGCGGACCGCGCCGTCCCCAGGCCGGAGAACTTGGAGCAGCGCGTCAACATCATCCACATTGACATCGATACCGCGGAAATCGGAAAGAACTTAGGTCCCACAATTCCGCTGGTCGGCGATGTGAAAACCGTCTTCTCCGCCCTTGCCGAAGCCCCCATCTCGATTGATACGAGCGCTTGGCTCCGGGAACTGGAAGAAAAGAAGCGCAACACCGTGGATTTGCGCCGCTTCAGCGATAAGCTTGTGAACCCTGTGGAGCTTGTGAAGCTGCTCTCCGAGAAGATGGAAGAGGACGCGATTTATGTCGCGGATGTCGGTCAGAACCAGCTCTGGTCCGCCGACAACTATGTGATGAAGCGCGGCCGCTTTTTGACAAGCGGCGGTATGGGTACCATGGGCTACTCGATTCCCGCGGCCATAGGCGCAAAGTTTGCCGCGCCGGAGCGTCAGGTTGTCGCGGTCTGCGGCGACGGCTCCTTCCAGATGTCCATGTATGAGCTCGGCACCATTGCGGTGCAAAAACTCCCGGTCAAAATTTTGATTATGAAAAATCGCTTCCTCGGGCTGGTAAGGGAATACCAGGCAAAGAACTACGAACGCCGTTACGAGGCGGTGGAGCTCTTTGACTATCCCCGCTACGAGAACATCGCGGCGGCCTACGACATGGCCTACTTCCACTGCGAAAGCAACGAGGCGCTCGGCAGTACGCTGGATGCCTTCCTCGCCTGTGACAGCGCCGCGCTCATGGTCTGCGAAGTGGACAGCGAAAACAACACCCAGTGAGGAGGAGCGCTATGAAAGGAATTTTTCTGTGCTGGTCGAGAACCGAGACGGCGTGCTCTCGCAAATTGCGGGGCTCTTTGCGCGTCGCGGCTTTAACATTGACAGCCTCGCGGTCGGCGAGACCGAACAGCACGATGTCTCCAGTATGACCATCGTATCCAGCGGTGACAGCCGCACGCTGGACCAGGTCGAGAAACATCTCAACAAGAAGATTGACGTCATCAAAGTACGTCGCCTCGAAGAGCACGCCTCCATCTTAAAGGAGATGATGTTAATCAAGGTCGCGCACTCCGTGAGCACCCGCGCCTCCATCATAGAGCTCTGCTCCGTGACCGATGCCAAGGTGGTTCACTTCTCGCAGAAGACCATGGTCATACAGCTGACCGCCGAGCCCGAGGCCATTTTGAACTTCATTGAACTCGTTCGAAACTACGGCATTCTGGAAATTCAGAGGACCGGCAGCATCTGTGTCAGCAGGATTGAATCAAAAAGACCCCGCGGGGTCTTTTTGATTAGCGCTGTGCTTCCTGTCTCGGCACACGCGGCAAATTCCAATTGAAGTGCACCGCCACACAGCGCACCAGTATCACGCAGACGCTGCCGATCAGGGCCGCCGTGTTTTCGGAACCGAAATGTCTCCAGACCAGAACCGTTAAGATGGCGCCCGGAACGCAGGCCATCGCGTAAATGTTCTTCTGAAAAAAATCTCCGGCATCTGATTCGCAAAGATATCGCGGATCGCGCCGCCGCCGACCCCCGTCACCGTTCCGAGGAAGGTGCAGAGAAAGAGCCGGTCCATACCGATATTGATGCCCGCGAACACGCCGTCCACCGTAAAGGCCGCGAGCCCCAGGGTATCGCACCAGAAGAAGAGTGCGTTTAAGGTCTTCTTGGAGCCCGGAAGGCGCCGATTCGTGTAGAGATACAAGAAGACGATGTTCGCCGTAATGACCGCAATCAGCACGTAAATCGGGTTCACAAACATGACCGGCGGCTCCTTGCCGATTACCACATCACGCGTCATACCGCCACCGCAGGCCGTGATGACCGCGAGGATGTTGATACCGAAAATATCCATATCCCGCTTGACACCGACCAGCGCACCCGAAATCGCAAACGCTATGGTGCCGAGCAAATCCATAAAACCGATGACAGAAAAAATCATGCCTTTACCCCGCGGCTAAAGCCCTCACCGTGCACTTCCGAAATGCGTCCGACAATCAGGAAGCAGGCCGGATCGATCTCATGCGCAATGCGAATAATCTGCGGCAACTCGCGGTTGTAGATGACCGAGAGCACCACCTGGGTGGGCCGCTTCGTGTAGCCGCGATCCGCATGCAGCATGGTCACGCCGCGTCCCATCTCCTTGAGTATGGCGTTCTTCACTTCCTCCGGCTTCTCACTGATAATCTTGACTTCGGTGCGTGTGGTTCCGATCAGCGTCATCTTATCGATCGAGATGGAAGTCACAATGACACAAATCAGACCGAAGAGCACGCGCTCCCAGGAGAAGAGAAGTCCCTGCGAGAGCAGCGTAATCATATCCGTGATGATGAAGCCGGCGCCGAGCGGCAGGCTCAAATACTTCTTTGCCATAATCGGAATTACATCCATACCGCCGGTCGAAGAGCCCGCGCGGAGCACAATGCTGAGCGTAAGTCCGGTTCCGAGTCCCGCAAAAATCGCATTCAGCATGAGATTCTGGGTGAGCACCACACCTTTCAGCGCGTGGCTCCAGAACTCCAGCGCAATCGGGCTGATGAAGGAACTGAGTATCGTCGACATACCGAAGCCCTTGCCGATGAAGATGAAGCCGAGCAACAAAGTAAATACGTTCAGTGCGAGCAGGAGCGGCGGCACCGGAAGTCCCGTAATCTTGTGTAACACGAGGGAAATACCCGTGGTTCCGCTGGTGAGGAGATCCATGGGCAAAATAAAAAGCTGTACGACAAGCGCATAGCCTACATTGCCTACAATGATTTGCAGGAGACCGATTAATTTCTCCTTATATTCCATTCCCCCCAGCATTTTCCGCAATTTTTCCATAAAAAAACCGTCCTGTTCTTCATTTTTCGTGCTTCTTTATTATAATGCTTTGTCCAAAAGAGACAAGCGCGAAAAAAAGCACCCCGTTTCCGAACAGTTTAACAGAACTGTTCGGAAAACGGGGTGTCTTTTCGCTGTGATACGTCATTTATCTTTCCGATATCACTCGACACCGGGCGGTGTGAGACTCTCGTCCGCGTCTCCGCTGCCCTTCGGCGAAATATAGCGCACGCCGTCATCCTTCGCCGCGCCGTTTGCCTTGGACTCACTCTTCGCATTTCCGCTCGAAATGCTCTCGCCGCTGCGACCGAGCAGGTAATTTACAAGCTCCGGGAGCAAGCCCTTGTTCTGCTGCCAGATTTCTCAATCTGGTTCTCCGGCACCGGCGAAACCCCGAGACCTACCTCGAGCGTAATGTTCGGAATTCCCTTTTCCCAGTCGAGCCAATCCTTAAAGCCCGCGCCGTAACGGGAGCCGTCGGCAGAGGGATCTACCAAGGCATAACCGGTGCGCCGTGCCGCAATGAGTCCCATTGCCTTGTCCTTCTCGAGAACTTCCTTCGCCGCGTGCATCTGCGACCAGTAAATAATCTGGCCCTGCGCGTGGTAGTTCAGGACCTGACTGAACTTCTGCTCGTTGACCAGCTTAATGATAGCCTGGGTCTCCGGCTCCGAGGCCGCCGACGGTCCCTTGTAGAACTCCGAGGATGCCTTGCCGCGGTTGTCGTTTAACTGCGCCCAGCCCGGTGTCGGAAAGTTGTGATTTAAGTCAACGCCGTTGACATTGTTCTTCCACTTGTTCAAATACCAGTTGTACTTGTCTTGGTTTTCAAGCAGCCCCCAGTCGGACCAACTCTCGATAATGCGCCGCACGCTCTGCTTGGAACTGTCCTTCGTGAGACCGTTCAGTGCGCGCTGGGAAATCTCGACACCGTCCGGATTTGCCATCGGCACAAACTGAATGCATACTTCATTCAGCGCCGTCTCTCCATTGGCCTTGCGGTCCAGCATCTCCTGAATCTGACGCATGACCAGAGGCGTCGTAATGTATTCACGCGCGTGAATCGATGCGAGCACCAGCATCTTTTTATCCGCATTCGGGTTTCCGATTACAATGCGGTAGATGTTTCTGCCGTCCACCGTGGTTCCGATGGAGTCGACCGTAACCCCCTCGTATCTCGCCTTTAACAGCTGTATGTCCGCTTCCATGCGCTGGTAGGTATACATCTCCTGACCCGCAAAATAAAACTCCGTCTGCGTCGCGGTCGCCGTTCCCGTTGTCGCTGCGCCGCTCTCGCTGCCGCCGCTCACCTGCGTCGCACCCTTTTTCACAACACCGGCCATCGCGGGTTGTGCCATGCCTGCTGCCATGCAAAGCGAGAGTGCTGCCGCGCACAGTCGCATACGCCGTTCTCTCTTCATATCCACCTCCGTCGTAAAAGCGCATTGCTGCGCGAATTTGCAATCCATCTCATTATACGACAGAGAGGCGTTACAAAACAGTTACATTTTTGTTAAATATCTTTTCACTTGTTGCCGTTCACAAAGCGGAAGTTCTCTTTGCCCGCCCCCTGCTCAAAGAAATACTTGATGATACCGCAATCCACCTCGGAAAACGCGCCCGCTTTGTAAGAAATCCGCACCTCATCGCCCCGGCCCGTGATCATGAAGGCTTGTTTGTCCATCGCGGTCGGCGCAAGGAGTGCCGCCTCTACTCCCCTTCTCAAACCAGCTCGGCGCTGTCCCCTCGTAACGGCTCACACGCGCCGCATCCTTGGATTTGTGCGGCTTGCCCTCTTCTTTGCCGTAACCGAAGGCAATCACGCCGTAAAGTTCTCCCGTGGTGCCCTCGCTTGCCTTCTTCATATTGTAGGTGCCGCCGATCCACCAGGTATTGACGCCGAGCTGCTGTGCGAGCAGCAGTAAATCGGCGCCGCAATAGCCTATGTGTTCGGCGCCCTCACTGCCGTGGGGACCCGCAAGTGCGATAAAGTTGTTGACCCCGCTCGAGTAAAACAGAGTCATCCCTGGCCAGAGCTGTAATTCCTCCTCAACATGCAGGCTCATGTCCAGACCGAACTGTACGTTCAGCGCATCAATTCGCGCCGAGAGTGCCGAGAGCGCCTCTTCATCGACCGCCTCATCCGTAAAATTCCGCACGGTGTGTCGTTCTTCCATTGCTTCCCATATTGTCATCGCTCCGTCCTCCCTTTCACATTGCCTCTCAATAGAGCTCTCCCCGTCTGTCCTCAAAGCTCGGGAGTTTCTTCCGAACTTCGCGCAATCTCGCCGCTTCCAAATAGACCGGAATCACGCGTTCCCCCTCACCGGCATTCGCAATCACAACGCCCATCGGGTCCACGGCCGCACTTTCGCCCATGCGAATCTTGCTGTACTGGTTTGCCGCGAGCAGATAGCAGGTATTCTCGACGGCCCGCGCCTTGAGCAGGGTGCTAAAGTGCTCGCTCTTTAGATCTCCCTTCACCCAAGCGGAGGGCATGAGCAAAATTTCTGCGCCCGCCGCCCGTTCCGCCCGCGCGACCTCGGGAAATCGCAGCTCATAGCAGACAAAGAGCCCCAACTTACCGAACGGCGACTCAATCGGCGCAAACAGGCAATCGCCCCGCAGGTAGTCATCCGACTCCCGATAACCGAAGGCATCGTAAAGATGGGTCTTTCGGTAGTGCGCGCGAATCTCACCCGCATCATCCAAAACGAGCACACTGTTGTAACTGCGGTTTTCGCTGTCCGGCGTTTCCGCGCGCTCATAAAAACCAAAGACCGTCCAGATTTCGTAGCGCGCCGCAAGTTCTCGAACGGCACGCACAAAGTTTCCGTCCCTTGTCTCGGCAAGGGCGTAGCGGTCTTCACGCGTCATACCGCGTGAAACTCCGCCATGCAGGTCTCCGGAAAGAGAATGAGCTCCGCCCGAAAGCGCTCTCGCGCCTCCCGCATCTGCTCCTCCATTTTTTTTAAATTCAGCTCAGGTTGCTCTGCCACCGTCATCTGGGCAAGAGCGAAAGTTGCATGTTCCCTCATCTCAGAGTCGCTCCAAACGCTCCGAACGCGGCGCGCGCTTCTCGTGGAGATGGGCCGGATGCGCTTCCGCTGCCTTTTCCCCGATCGGGAAGAGCGCAATCAACTCGTAAGCTGCCACCTCGGGGAAAAGCTCCTTGGCGCGGGGCGCATCAAAATGCCCCACCCAAGTAGAGCCGAGCCCCTCTGCCTCAATCGCAAGCATGATATGCGTCGCCACAATGGCCGCATCAATCTCCGCAAAGTTCTTTCGGTCGAATTCCCGCACCCAGCCCTCGCTCGGAACGGCCGCGACCATCAGAAAACAGTCCGCGCCGAAAATACAGGGTGTAATCTCATGGACCTTTGCCACCGCCTCCGGGCTCTCCAGTAAGAACAGGCGGTAGGGCTGTAAGTTTTTTGCTGTCGGTGCCACCCGCGCCGCCTCCAAAATACGCTCCAGTTTCTCCGCCGCCACCGGCGCATTCGTCAGCTTTCTGCAGGAATAGCGCGCACGCGCAAGTTCTAAAAAGTCCATCGTTCTTCCTTTCTTCAAGAAAACCTTATTTCTTCCGCGTCCAGAAAAACGGAAAGCCCGCACCGAGCTTCCGGATTTTCTTTCCGCTTTGTGCTTCGATCCAGCGCGCAAAGCCTGTCGCATCCGCCGGTTTCAAGGCCTTCATATCAACCACGATTGCCGTCTGCGGATTGTGAAACAGATAGTAACGCTGTTCGTCCTGCGCGAGCTTCATGAGCTCGTCATAGCGCCAAGATCCGCTGTCCTCAATTTGAATCTCCTCGTCCGCGAAACGGTAAATAACCCGTCCTTCGGAGTCACCGCGCTGCTTTAAGACCGCATCCGCCCGCGCCTTTGCGACGGTATTCCATCCGATCAGGAGCCAGACGCCGGCGGCAATACAGAGAACACGCTGCGGTGTCCCGAGCACGGAGCTGAAGGCAAACCCTGTCAGAAGTGCTCCGACCAGGACGCGACTCCAAATACGCAGCTGCTCAAACAAAAGAAATTGCGCGCGAAATAAGCCCCGCACTGCGTCTTCCGTAAATACCGTTTCCGTCTCGTAGCGCACGTTGCCCGCTTTCATCTCTTCCATACTTTATTTCCTCTTGTCATTTACTGCTCTTATTTTGCTACGATTCCCCGCAAAATACCATGAATTTTTCGTGAATTCCGCTTTCAATCTCTGCCCCGGAACACTTTACTTACTTTTGAGGAAAAGAATCGGTGTATTTTTCTCGATAGCTCCCGCATGTACCGTTTTTCCGAAAGGCCCTTACGCCTGTTTCTTTTTTGCCGTTAACATTTTGACCCCGAGCAGCGAGACGGCAATCTCCGATACCGGCATCGCAAGCCAAACGCCCGTCATACCGAAGAGCGTCGAGAACAGCAGTAAAAACGGCAACACCAACACGATGCCGCGGAGCAGAGACAAAATCTGCGACCGCAGGTCCTGCGCGGTCGAAACAAAGTACATGATGTTCAGCAGGTTGAAGCCGAGGAAGAAACAACTCGAGAAGTAAAGTCGGAAGCCTTCCACGGCAAGCCGCTGCATCTCCGCATTGTTCTCATGGTTAAAGAGCGCCGTAATCTGTGCCGGGAAACCCATGGTCACAAAATAGAAGAGGGCAGAGGCCAGACCCACGGCAATCAGTGCATCGCGATAACTGAGACGCAACTTCTCGCGCTCATTGGTCGCAAAGAAACGTCCGAACAGCGGCTGAACGCCCTGCGCAATGCCGTTATAAACCGCAATCACGACAAGGATGATGTTGGCAAGAACACCGTAGGCCGCGATGCCCGCATTGCCCGCAAGTCTCAGGATGATAATATTAAACACAATCATTACAATGCCGTTGGTAATCTCGCTGATCAGCGAAGAAAGTCCCAGCGAGAGCACACGTCTCAGTTCCGCAAGACGGAAGCCCCCTTTGACCGGATAAAAACTGCTCTTTTTCCGAATTAAGTGCAAGGAGAGCACCGCAATTCCCATAATCGGCGAAAAGACGGTTGCCAGCACCGCGCCGAAAAATACCGAGTCCGAGCGGAAAAAAATAAAAATATAGTCAAAGATGGTATTAAACAAACTGCCGGCAAGCATACCGAGCATGGCCAATTTGGGACCGCCGTCGTTTTTGACAAAAAGCCGAAAAAAATGGAATTTGAGATAAATGCCGGCGCAAAGAGCAGCACCATTCGGAGATAGGTTTTGGTCATCTCATAGGTCTCCGCTTTGGCACCGAGCATCGTCGCAATCGGATTCACAAAAAAGATGCCGAGCAGCGCAAAACCAAGGCCTGCAAGCAGACCGCAGGCCGCAGCCGTCGTATAAATTTGCCGTGACCGTTTCTTATCTCCGACCGTGCGGGCCACGATAAAACGAGCCGCACCGCCGATACCGAGCATAAGTCCGACGCCGTTGATAAAATTATAAATCGGAATTGCAAGATTCAACGCAGCCAAACCGTTTGCGCCGAGTCCCCGCGCGACAAAATAAGTGTCCGCCAAAATATAAATCGACTGTCCTACCATGGCGAGCACACTGGATAATACATACTCCAGAAACTCTTTCTCTCGACTCATATCCCCCCTGTTTCAAACTGTTTTCTGTCTTATATTGCCATAGTAAAAGAAAGCTTTCGAAAAAGTCAAGAGGCGGAGCCCCTTCCGGAGCTCCGCCTCTTCTTCTCGAAACCGCTTTTATGCCAATGTGAGCAGAAGCGCCATCTTGAACCGTCCCTCTGCCTTCAGGCTGTGGCGACCGCCCTTTGCCATGCGAAACTGCTCGCCCGCCTTTATCTTATGCGGTGTGCCTTCATAGACCAGTTCAACCTCGCCCTCCAGCGCAAAAATCAACGCATCGCCCGGCGCGCTGTGTTCCGAGAGGCCCGTTCCGGCATCGAAAGCCATCAGAACAAGCTTCATGTTCGGGTTGGACGCAACGTCCATATTGACAACGCTTCCCTTTTCATAAGGAAGTAAATTCGCAAGCTGAAATACCTCTCCTGCCTTGACCTGTTCGTTCATATTGATATCCTTTCCCGGAATTACTTCCGTGTAAATAAAACCCTCTGTCGTTCTGACACCGCAGAGCATGTTCTTTTTCACCATGACGGCCTCGCCCGCCGCGAGTCTCCGCAACTGTTCTTTGTCCTCAACCGCTTTCCGAAGGCGGAACTCCCCGCTGCCGAAATTGCCGAGATAGAGGACATCCTCCGGGTAGCGCTCCGCGCTGATGTCCGTATCTTTTCCGAGCGAAAAATACGTCACACCGACACTCCCGCTCTCGGTCTCCCGTGTGGAAATCGTAAGTCCGGCCTTGGGCGCATGTTCCTTAGAAAGCGAAAACTTTCTCTCCATGAAAAGTCTCCTCCTTTCATTCCCAGTATTACATATTTCCTACCATTTTACAAGGTTATTCCGAATTTCTTCCTTCGGCACGCGTTTCCGTTTCGGCTCTCCTCTGTTTTGCCGCAGCCGCTCCCGCGCGTTCTTCCTTCTCACGCCGCTGCCTGAAAGCCCTTTTCGCTTCGCTCACCGTCTTCTCCGCCTCCGAACCGAGCGGTCTTTCCCGAAACTCTCCCTTGTGCTTTCTCCCCCCATCCAGTATAGTTTCTACAAACCATTTTGTCAGGAGGTGCCATGAAACTACAAAACTCTCGTAAAGCCGACCTTTTTCTCCTAGCGGTTTATTTTCTTCTCTATCTCTTGCTGGTTCCCGTTCTGCTTGCCTTTGCCGCGGAGAGCAGCGCTTTCTTTCAAAAGAACAGCATGGCCTTCTACGGGCTCACAGGCTTGCTGACCCTCCTTATTTTCTACGGGGTTAAGCGGAAGACCCTTCGTGCGGACTTTGCAAAGTTCCGCGAACGCCTCGGCAAAAACTGCCGCGTGGTGATACTCGCCCAGCTCCTCATCTTCCTCTGCAATATTCCGATTAATCTCACCCTGCTGCACTTCAGCATTCATAATCAGAATCAGAATACGCTGGGAGGCCTTGCGGAGGGCGGCTATCTCTGGTTTCTCGTATTTCTGGCCCTGTTCTTTGCGCCCGTCGTCGAAGAGCTTGTATTCCCGAAACATTCTCTTTAACCGCATCTACGGGAAGAGCCCGGTTCTCGCCTATATCATCTCTATTCTGAGCTTCTCCATGCTCCACGGGGCCGCGGCGCTTCGGGGCGGCAAACCGCAAGATTTTATCGCAATCTTAAGCTACGTCCCGCTTTCCTTCTTTCTCTGCCGCCTCTATGCGACAAGAAAGAGTATGGCCTTCCCGATTGCGCTCCATTTCTTAAACAACTGCATTGCCGTAATCCTTCTTCTAGTCCTGAAAACCGCCACGGGGGTATAAATTGTGAAAAAGGCCTTTCCCGTCATGAAAACCTGCCCGCTCTTTGCGGGCATCGCCGAAAGCGACTATGAGACGCTTCTCTCGGCACTCTCGGCAAAAGAAGACTTTTTCCCGAAGCATGACACCGTCATCCAAATCGGAGACCCGGGAAAGCGTGCCGGTCTGGTGCTCTCCGGCACCTTGGAGGTCGCCTTCTACGACGAAAACGCATCCCCGGTCAGCGTGACGCGAATCGAGAGCGGCAATGTCTTCGGCGCCATGATGCTCTGCGCCAATGTGACGGACAGCGCCATGCATCTTCGCGCCATTTCGGACTGCACTCTGCTGTTTTTGGACTTTTCGCGCCTCTTGCGGAACACAGAGCGCCAGAGTCCCGCCGAGACCCGACTTGCGGCAAACCTGCTCGGCTACTTTGCGAAGCGCTCCCTTTTGCTCACCCAGAAGATACGCATCCTAGGCAAAAAAAGTTGCGCGACAAATTAAAGCTCTACTTCAACACGCTGCCAAAACAAAAGAGCGGGGTTCGAAAACTCCCGCTCTCAAAGACCGAACTGGCCTCCTTCCTCTATGCAGACCGGAGCGCACTCTCGAGGGAGCTGTCCCGGATGCAGGAAGAGGGTATTATTGCCATGGAAGGCAAGGAAATTGTAATCTTAGATCCGGACTTCCTCACCTGAGAAACGCAGGCTGAGTTCCGCACCGGTGATTCGGCTGAGTCGATCCAAAAGTTCGACCGCGAGACTGCCCGGGCCTCTTGTTTCCGCTGTCTCTGCCGAAACATTCCATACCGTCACTGCGAGAAGCGCACTTAAGAGCGCTTCTCTTTTTTTGTCTCTGCCCTCCCGAAGCGCGAGGAAACTCGCGCTCAGACAATTGAGGGCGCAACCGCTCCCGCAAATTTTCCCGAGCAGCGGCACGCCGTTTTGCAGGGCAAGGCAACACGCGCCGTCCGTTAAAAGGTCCACCGCACCGCTCAGAAGTACGACCGTATCTTCCCGCCTTGCGAGAGCGGCCGCATCGCGCGCAAGCGCTAAAATCTTATCTCCCTCACCGCGCTCCGCACGATCCTCTGCGCCGACATCCACCCCGGCACCGCTGCGCCCGGACTTAAGAAGCAGGGCCCTGATCTCACTCGCATTGCCTTTGATAAGCCAAGGCTTTTCTGCGAGATAGCGTTCCGCCAACTCCCGTCGTAACGCACTCGCCCCGACGCCGACCGCATCGAAGCCCATCGGAATATCGGCCGCCCGAGCCGCGCCGGCCGCAAGGCGCATGGCGGAATCCCGCGCCTCGGTGATGTTCGCGAGACTTAACGAGAGGGCCGCCGCCTGCACCGCAATCTCTGCGCTTTCCGCCGGGTGCTCGGCACAAATCGGACGTGCGCCGAGCGCCAGCACCGCGTTCGCACAAAAGTTGACCGAGACCGCCCCCGTCATGCAGTGCACAAGAGGTGCCTTCTCCCGCAGGGCATCGAGCCGCGGCAACGCTTCCCGAAACAGCGCTTCCGCGCGGTTCACCGACTGACCTCACGCAGGGGTCGCCGTGTGCCGAGCGCCTCCTGCATCTTCCAAAGCACATTGGCGCGCTGCAGACTGACGAGTAAGAGCATCGCAAGGCTCCCGCCGATGACAGTTCCCATAAAGAAGGACGGAAGATAGAAGAAGAGAGTAAGTCCGCCTCGTCCCCAGAGGTAGGTCATGACCGGATAGGAGATTAGCGCACCGATAACGCCGGTCCCGAACACTTCACCGAGAAAGGCCGCAACGAGTTTTCCGCCCGAAGCCCGGTATAAGAGTCCCGAGAGAAAAGCGCCGAAAATCGCGCCGGTCAGCGCAAGCGGCGGTATGCTCATCAGCACCATGCGTATGATGCCGATTAAAAAGGCGCAGAGCAGAGCATCCGCGGGGCCGAGGAGCACCGCACAGCAAATGTTGATGAGATGTGCCATGGGGCACATACCCTCCACGCGAAGCAAGGGCGATATCACCACACCGAGCGCAATCATAATTCCCATAAAAATCAAGCGAAGCAAAGTTTTCTGCTGCTGTTGCATTTCATTGTCCTCCCGGATTTTAAGTTAAAAAGCTGTCTTTTGTTCCCTCAGTTCCCGAGTTCCGCATTGATAAACTGCTGGGCGGTTCGCCCAGAGACGCCGCCGTGGCGCAGTTCAAAACGATCCGCGCGGCGCAGCAGTTCTTCGCGTTCCAAGGTGATGCCGTGGCGCTCGGCAAGCGCTGTCACAATTTCGTGATAGGCCCGGCGCTCCGGCTTATAGTAGCCGATGGACAGACCGAAGCGATTCGCGAGCGAGAGCTTTTCTTCCATGGTGTCGGAGCGGTGGATGTCCGCATCCTGCTCCACATCGTTCCGATCCCTCCAAATTTCCCGTATCAAATGACGCCGGTTCGAAGTCGCATAAATCAGAACATTTTCGGGACGCGTCTCAACGCCGCCCTCAATTACCGCCTTCAGGAATTTATACTCGGACTCGTTTTCCTCAAAGGAGAGATCGTCCATGTAGATGATGAAGCGGTAATTTCGATTCTTGATTTCCGCGAGTACTTCGGAGAGCCGTCGGAACTGGTACTTATAAATCTCTATCATGCGGAGGCCGTCCTTGTAGTACTCGTTCACCACGGCCTTAATGCTCGTGGACTTTCCGGTTCCGCTGTCACCGTAGAGCAACACATTGTTGGCTCTCTGCCCGCGGAGAAAGGCCTCTGTATTCTTCCGGAGCTCCTCCTTTTGGCTCTCATAGCCGATGAGATCCGAGAACTTGACCGCATCCATATTGCGTATGGCCTTCAAGAGCACACCCTTCTTCTCATCGTCCTCCAGACGAAAGGCCGCGTTCAGTCCGAACTTACCAACGCCGTAAGCCCGGTAGAACTCGCTCATCGTATGAAAAAAGGCTTCGTCGCTCTCGACAGCCGCAAGCGAACGGCTCAGTGCCCGCACCTTCTCGCTGACCGCTCGGTAACAGCGCACCGCAGGTTTCGGTAAGGCCCGGTAATCGGTCAATACCGAGAAGCAGTCCGTGCCGAGCGCCGCGTCCAATGCGCCGAAATCATAGCGGAAGAGGGCGCGAAAAATATGAAAATCCCGCTCCACAAAGCGATTCACACTGCCTTCTCCGGCCCCGACCTTTTCCGCCGTGAGCGTAAAGGGATTTTCGTCCGTCATGAGCAGAAAACTCAGATAATTCTGCCACAGGTTCTCATTAAAGCCGTACTCGGTCGCGAGCTCCAAGAGTTCCCGCACCGCACGGTAGGCGCGCTTCCGCTCCTCTACGGTCAACGGCATGCCGCGCTTCCGCGCGCCTTCCAGTTCGGCGAGCGTCGATAGCACCCTGTGTTCCGCGGACTTGCCGTACATCAGTAAATTCGAGATCAATTCGTCCATTGCGATCCTCCTTTAACTTTGCCAGTATACCGCCGAAACTTTCCCTTGGAAAGAGCGCGGGGCCGTGTATAATAGTGGAGAGAACGTGTAAACTTTGCTGTGCCGCGCGCAGTATGAAAAAAGAAAGAAATGAGGAAGAAACATGGCTTGTTGGGGATTTCACGCATTGGAATCGGATGAAGGACTGCTGCTCTTGGATCGCATCGGCGAAAAGCTCGCCGCGGGAAAGAAGAGCATTCAACTCGCGGATATCGTAGCGCTGCTCCGCAGCGAAAAGCTGCTGGAGTCGGAAGATGCTACGAATACCGAAGACTATGACCTCGCGGTACTCGCACTCTCGGAGTTTTACGACAGAATGCAGGGCGAAAAGAATCCGCTCGCACTGAAGAACAGTCGCCACGCGTTGCGCGGGTTGGAAGATCTCGAGGAAGTTACCGGGGATGCAAAGAGTCTCGCCTACCTCTACGGCCGCCTGCGGGAAATTCAGGATGACATCGACAGCTGCGAGCGCAGTTATGCGGCATTTTGGCTTGAGGCCGCAGACTATTATGACTGGGTATGCTATGTGGATCGCACGGTCGAGGCCGTCGCCCGAGAAAAAGCTGCCTGTTCCGCGGCAGAGGCATAAGCGGGAACATAGCAACGATCGGCAAAAAGAGAAGAGAGGCGAAGTGCTCTGCGCAACTCGCCTCTCTTTTCGTCTCACTGAAAATAAGCAAACAAAAAAGCCCCATCCCAGCAGCTCGCAGTCTGCCAAGTCAGGACTTCAAATGCGCCTTCAGGGACTCGAACCCTGGACAAATAGATTAAGAGTCTACTGCTCTACCAACTGAGCTAAAGGCGCTTTGTTTGTGTCTCGTCTCCGTGACACAAACAGTATTCTACCTGTTCTTGTGATTCCTGTCAACAAAAAAATTATAATTTTTTTCGCGTTGCGATCAGACGGGAAATCTTCTGTCCGCGCGAAGAAAACTTCTGCTCATACTCGGTCATCACATTGTCCTCGGGCGCCGCTTCCCCCGTGCAAATCCCGGGTGACGGATTCCAGCGTCCAGCCGGCCGCCGGTATCTCCTCGAGCGACCACGCAAAGAGCCCGTCGTTGTCTGTCTTAAACCAAATTTCGCCCTCGGGTGCCAAAACCGCATCGTAGAGCTTCAGGAACTCCCGGGAGGTCAGACGGCGCATCGCATGTCCCGCCTTCGGCCAGGGATCCGAGAAGTTTAAGTAGATGCGTGCCACTTCGCCGGGTGCAAAGATTTCGGTGAGGCGCTTGGCATCCTCCCAGAGAAAAAAGAGATTTTCTCTTTCCTTCTTGCCCTGTTCCCGCTCCTCTCGCTCTTTCCGCTCAATGGCCTTTTGCAGCACGGAGGCATAGCGCTCCAGTCCGAGGAAATTCCAGCCGGGCTCCCGCGCCGAGAGTTCGCGCAAAAAACGCCCTTTGCCCATGCCGATTTCCAGCGCAAGCGGCGCGTCCTCCCGAAAGAACGCGCTCCACTTGCCGCGATAACGCTCGGGCTCATTGACCGTTGCGCTCGCCCGGCGCACAAACTCCTCGCTGCCCGGTATATGTCTAAGCCGCATTGATTCTGTCTCCAATCTATTTAGTCTGAGAAGGCAAAGCCTCCGTCTCTCGCCTCGGTGCGCAGGCTGTAGAAGCGCGTTGCGAGCCGGATGAAATCCAGATAATCCGAGCAACCTGCCGTCTCATAGGGAGAGTGCATCGCGAGCTGCGCGAGGCCGATGTCGACCGTAGACAGGGCAACTTGATTGCCCGAAAGATTTCCGAGTGTGGAGCCGCCGGTGACATCCGAGCGGTTATGGAAGTGCTGCAGCTTCACCCCGGCCTCGGACGCGAGATAGCGGAATACCGCATCGCTGAGCGCATCCGTCGTATAGAGCTGGTTTGCGCTGTGCTTCACGACGATACCGCCGTTCATGTAGACACGGTTGCTCGGATCGCTCTTGTCTGTATAGTTCGGATGCACCGCATGCGCATTGTCCGCAGAAATCATGAAACTGTTTGCAATCGCACGGAGGTAGGCCGCGCGGTCCTCTCCCCGCTCGAGGAAGATGCGCTGTAATACGTCCGCGAGGAAGGTCGATGCCGCTCCCTGCTTTGTGCTGCTTCCCACTTCTTCATTGTCAAAGAGCGCAAACACCGGTGTTCCCTTGCTCTCCTTTGCCTGCAGGAAGCCTTCCAGCGAAGCCGCCGCGCACTCCAGATCGTCAAGCCGCGGCGCGGAGAAGTAACAATCCCCCCTCGCCCCAGACCGTGCCCGACATGCGGTTATAGAGGAAGAGATCCGAACCGACGATATCTTCCGGCTTTACCCCCGCCGCCTCGGCCACACAGCTCATAAACTTCTTGTCGGAGTTTCCGTCTCTCCAGAGCGGCAACATATCGCGCTGTGCGTTGTACTCATAGCCCTTGTTTGCCTCCCGGTTCATGTGAATCGCGAGATTCGGAATCATCAAAAGATCGCGGTCTATGCAGACGAGCTCGGTCCGAATTTCCGCGCCGCGCCTCACCGCAATACGTCCCGCAACCGAGAGCGGACGGTCAAACCAAGGCGCGCAGAGCATGCCGCCGTAGCGCTCCACGTTCAGTTTGACATAGTGCCCCTCAACCTCCATGTCCGGATTTTCCTTAATTTTAAAGGACGGGGAATCGCTGTGGCTCGCAATAATCTGGAAGCTGTCCGTCTTCCCCTGCGGCAGACGAAAGGCCATCAGAGCCGAATCGTTTCTCGTCGTAAAATACTTTCCGCCCGCGCTGAGTTTCCAGCTCTCTGCCTCTCTCAGCTCCGTATAGCCCGCCTCCTTGAGACGCTTCCTGAGAACCGCAACCGCCTGAAATGCGGTGGGGCTCTCCTGAATCAACTGCAACAACGCTTCGATTTCACGCTTCATCTTCATTCTCCTCTGTTTTTGCAAACGCTTTTACAAAGCCTGTTCGCCCTCTATCATACCATCTCTCGCGCAAATAGGGTGCAAAGCTCTTGTTTTTCCTGTATAATATAAAAGAGTCTATAAAAGGAGGCCGTCATGGCAGCAGAGAGAGAAAAACGATTCAAGAACTCATTGAGGAAGGTCGCAGCACCACCGAGAGCCTGCTTTCTCACGCCAACTATGCGGAGGCAATGATATGTTCACGCAAGACTCTGGAAACTTTGGTTCAGAGTCTGTGCAGACGAAATAATCTTCCGATCGGTGATCTCACCGATATGCTCGATAATCTCTACCGCGAAGGTGTCATTTCCAAAGACGTCTTTGCGGGTTTCCTGAAGATTTCCATGCTCGGCGAGCGCGCACAGTCCGAGGGACAAAACGATCCCGCCTTGGCGAGCGAGTCCTTCGAACTGTTGAGCCAGGCCGTCTATGCCTATCGGCAGATGCTGGAGCACCAATCTTCGGCGCGGCGCAGATCCGCAAGCAGACGCCCGGCCAGAAGAAGAACCTCCGGCGGTATCTCTCTTGACAATCTGCCGCCCTATGTAAAAATCGGCGTTCCGCTTGTAGTCATTTTGCTCCTCATCTTCCTCGTTCGCAGCTTTGCTTCCCACCGCAAGGCAGCAGACCCGACCGTCAACGCAAGCGTCGAGAGCAGCGAGAGCAGTGCGGAAGCGGCTCTCACGACAGAGGCGGAGACCAGCGCGGTCGCTCCTTCCGCGATTACGGTTTACACCACGAGTACTTCTCTGAACGTACGCGAGACTCCGTCCACAAGCGGCAAGCTTCTCACTACGTTGCCCGCAGGTACCGTACTCGATTATGTCGGATCTTATAACGATCAGTGGACCATTATTAACTATAACGGCACGCAGGCATACGTAGCAACCCAGTACGTGACCGCTTCCGAAGTGAATCCGGCTGAGCGCGGCAACGCCTCCGCAACCAGAAGCAGTTCTCAGACCGATGCCGCCGAGACCGAGCCCGCGCTCGGCAGTACTGCCTCCGGAACCACCGCGGCAGACGAAACCAGCGCGCAAAAGGCGCAGAGCAGCTCCGCAAAAAGCAGTACGAGCAGCACCCGCTGAGCCAAGTTTGCATCTTCAAAATGCCATCCCGCGCAAACGCTGAGATGGCATTTTCCTTTTTGCCACCATGCTGTTTCGAACAGAGAGGAGGTCTGATTGAGTCGATTTTTTGTTCGTGCGGCCCAAACCGTAGCCGCGCTGCTTCTTGCACTTTGCGTTTTCTTTACAACCCTCCCGCCCCTTCAGAGTTTTGCCGCGCCGGCCTGGCCGCAGGATGTTTTGATTGAGGCGGAGGGCGGCATCTTGGTGGATGCCTCTTCCGGTTGTGTGCTCTACGGGAAACATTCACGAGCGCTATTATCCCGCGAGTATCACCAAAATCCTGACCGCGCTCATTGTCATTGAGCGCTGCAATTTAGACGATACCATCACCTTTTCGTATGATGCCGTCCACAATGTCGAGAACGGTTCCACGAGTGCGGGCTACGGCGTCGGCGACCGGATTACGGTCCGGGAAGCCCTCTACGCCCTCCTGCTCCGTTCCGCAAACGAAGTCGCCAATGCACTCGCCGAGCACTGCGCCGGAAGCAGAGAAGCCTTTGCCGCACTCATGAACGAAAAGGCGGCCTCTCTCGGCTGCAAGGAATCCCACTTCACCAATCCTTCGGGTCTGAACGACGAAAATCACTACACCACCGCCTATGATTATTCTTTGATTGCGATGGCAGCGTTTAAGAATCCGACTTTTGTGGAGTTCGACTCTACCACCTACTATGAGCTTCCGCCGAACAGCGCCAACGCCGAACCCTTTACCATCTATGCCGGTCACAAGATGTTAAAAAAGAGCTCCGGACTCTATTATCCCGGCATCATCGGCGGTAAAACAGGCTACACCATGACCGCCGGCAATACCCTGGTCACCTGTGCCGAGCGCGACAATCTGCGCCTCATCACCGTTGTCTTAAACGGTCACCTGACGCATTACAGCGACACAAAAAAACTCCTGGACTTCGGCTTCTCCCAATTTCAAAGCCGTAAGCCCGGAGGGCAGTGACAATCGCTATGAAAAACCGCAGACGGATCTGGACCTTGTCGGCCGGCACAACACCTTGCTTTCGCTCTCGGGCGGAAAAACCATTGTCTTGCCGCGAACGGCTCAGCTCTCGGACACCACAAGTACCCTGAGTTATGAGCTTCCGGCGGATGCCCCCGCAGATGCCGTCGCACAAATCCGCTATCTCTACGGTGAGCGCACTGTGGGTTCGGTTTGGCTCTGCGCCGCAGCACCGGAATCCGACAATCCGGTTTCTACCTCTTCCAATGCGAAGGCGCTGCGCAGACTGCGCTACCGTATCACGAGCCTGCCGCGCAGACTGATTGCGGCAATTGCCGCGGGCGTTCTTGTCTTCCTGCTTCTTTTGTTCTTCCTGCATCGGCACAGAAAGCGGCAGAGAGCGGCGGAAATCGCCTTTTCGCGCAGCATGAATCGAGTCGCCGAGCGCGAGGCCTTCAACGCGCCGAAGGAACTTTCGAACGGCCCCTCCTCTGTGGAACGCTATCTGGGCGACAGTTCTCTCTCGCGGCGCGGTCGAAGAAAGGGCTTCTTCTCGCGTTTCTTTTCGAGACGGCGTTAACTCTTTTTGCGAAGCTGCTGCCGATGTCTCTGCAGACTCTGCTTTTCACTGAGAACCTGCTTCATCTTGCCGAGGCGCTCCGCTGCCTCGGCATTTCGATTTTGGTTGTCTTAATACAATATACCTTGGTGCCTTCGGTCTTCCGAAACCGCAGCTTTCCGCGCAGAAAGCCGTGTTCCGGACAAAGGGCAAGGCAGTAATAGTTGCGCTGGTTTGCGGAAAACCAGCGCAGCTTTTTTTTCAGCATGCGGTTACAGCGATAACAGAGCATATCCGTGACCGTTTTATCCCGAATGGCGCTCTCGCGGTCCGGAAATACCCGCGAGACATACTTCGCATAATCCGGAAAACAAAGATACAGTTCTTCCGCCTCATTCGCCGGCAAACGGTAGTAGTCAAGGGAACGGTAAACCTTCAGGCTGTCAAAGGGTAACGCCGCCAGAACCGCGGCCGTATAGCGGGCATCCTCAATGGCCCGGTGAAAAGCCCCCTGCTCTTTGAGCCCCAATGCTTCGACCGCGGTCGAAAGAGCCGTGACTCGCTTCTCCGCATCCGGAAAACACCTGCCGTAGAGTTTTTGAACATCATAATAGAAGAGAGGATAGGAGAACGGATTCCGCACGCGGAAAAATTGCAGGTTGCGCTGTAACTCCAGAAGGTCCGTGTCTCCCCAACTGCAGAAGAAGACCTCCTCCTCTTTCTCCATGCCGCACCACTGAAAAAAGTCCCGCATGACAGTCGCAAAGTCCTGCCCTTCGCTTCTAAGCTGTTTCGCTTGAATCTTTGTGAGTGCACGCACGCGATAATCCAGCGTAGTATAGACGAATGGGCGCACGAAGCGAGAGAACTCGGAGACCGGCTCCAGGTTCTCATTCAGCTTCACTGCGCCCACTTCTATAATCTCAAAGGGAAGGTCAGGCAGCTTCCCGACCTTCCCTCTGTAACTTTGGTTCCATTCCAAATCAAAAACGATGTAGCTTGTTGCCATGAATTAAAACTCTCCGCTGCCCATTATCTCAACGCTCTCCACCATGTCTTCCGGAAGCGTCTCGTACTGCTCCAGGATTTTTCTCTGCATTCTGTCACGCGTTGTCGAATTAATGGGATGCGCAATGTCCCTGTATCCGCCGTCCCGCGAAAGACGGCTCGGCATTGCAATGAATAGGCCCCGATCTCCCTGTATCACCTTGATGTCGTGAATCACAAACTCGTTGTCTAGTGTGATGGATGCCACTGCCTTCATAGATCCGGCTTTCTGAATCTTTCTGATACGAACATCTGTAATCTGCATAGCGCCTCCTCCGATACAGCATGGATATGGATGGCGATAGGGTGATCAACCCGGGCTCCCCTGATACTGAACTCAGATCACATACCGCTCATTCTTTTCGATAACGATTTTTACCTCCTCCGGTGTTCCGATATGGCTCGTATTTGCCCGGAGCGTATCCCGACTCTCTACGATGCAATTTTCAATCACTGTGTCATTTCCAATGTAGACGTCGTTCAAAATCACGCAATTTCGAATCACGCAATTCTGGCCGACAAACACTTTCCGGAACAGTACGGAATTCTCAACGCGCCCGTTGATGATGCAACCGCTTGAAACGAGCGAGTTTTTAACCTCCGCACCCGGATTGTACTTTGCGGGCGGCAAATCGTCAACTTTGGTGTAAACTTCCGGATAAGTTCTGAAGAAGTACTCCCGGATATCCCGCCGCAGGAAGTCCATATTTGTCTTGTAATAGGACTCCACGCTCGCGATGTTACTCCAATAGGAATCCATTTGTAGGCATAGATGCGCTTCAAATTCTTATATCGAACCAGGATGTCACGCACAAAATCGTAGCGATCCTCAGCTGCGCATCTCTCGATGAACTCGATCAACTGTCTTCTGCGGATAATGTAAATACCGCAGGAGATCAGTCTGGAATCCGCAACCATGGGCTTTTCATCAAATTGCGTAATCCGGTTATCGCCGTTCGTCTCCACAACGCCGAATCTCGTGATGTCTTCCAGCGCCGATGCCTCTTTGCAGACCACAGTGATGTCTGCCTTCTTCTCGATGTGATACTCAAGCACCTTGTTGTAATCCAACTTGTACACGCAGTCGCCCGAGGCAATGACCACATAGGGTTCGTGGCAACTCTTCAGGAACTGCAGGTTCTGATACAGAGCATCCGCCGTGCCGCGATACCAGTCATTGGAGGTCGCGGTGATGGTCGGCGTGAATACAAACATTCCGCCCTGCTTACGGCCGAAATCCCACCATTTCGAGGAGCTGAGGTGCTCATTCAGCGAGCGCGAGTTGTACTGCGTGAAGACAGCTACGCGCTGAATGTGAGAATTCGACATATTACTCAATACAAAATCAATACTCCGGTAGCTTCCTGCAATCGGCATCGCTGCGATGGCTCTTTTGTTGGATAACTCCCTCATGCGCTTCGAATTTCCGCCCGCCAATACGATTCCTATTGCTCTCATTTTAAGCCACCTGCCTTTATGATTGCGCCGCCGCTCTCCAGCATTCCGTCCGGATAGTCTGCCGCAACGGTCTCCCCCCAAATTGCCGTATTCTTACCAATCTTCACGTCATTCGGGATGACCGTATTTTCGCCGACCGTCACGAGATCGGAGTTGTAGACACGCCGGTCATAACAGCTCTCCCGGTATTCTCCCACCCCCAATTCGCTATTCTTGCCGACAACAACTTGTTCCGCCAAAATTGACTTCGTAATCTTTGCCCCTGCGCCAATCACAGATTCGCGCATGATGATAGAGTCACGGACCACTGCGCCTTCTTCAATCACGACACCGGCGCCGATCACGGAGTGGTACACTTCCCCGTAAATCTCGCAGCCCTCGCCAATGAGACTCGCCTCGATCTTTGCATGCTCACCGAGGTATTGCGGCGGAATAAAGTCGCTCTTCGTGAATATTCTCCAGTACTCCTCATAGAGGTTGAACTCCGGAACAATATCCACCAGCTCCATGTTGGCTTCCCAGTAAGAGGAGAGAGTCCCCACATCCTTCCAGTAGCCGTGAAATTCGTACGCAAACATGCGCTTACCCTTATCTCTGCAATAGGGTATCACGTGCTTGCCAAAATCAACTCCGGTACCTCTCGAAGTCGCAGCAGAGCTTCCTTCAAAACCGAGCCAGGAGAAAATGTAGATGCCCATAGATGCCAAATTGCTCTTGGGCTCCTTCGGCTTTTTCCTCAAAAATCAATAATCCGATTTGTTTCGTCCGTGATCATGACGCCAAAGCGACTGGCTTCTTCGATTGGCACGGGCATAACCGCAACGGTTAAATCCGAGCGGTTTGCCTTGTGAAAATCGAGCATCACCTCGTAATCCATCTTATAGATGTGGTCTCCGGAGAGAATCAGGACGTAGTCCGGATGATACGAGTCGATGTACTCGATGTTCTGGTAGATTGCATTGGCTGTGCCGGAATACCAGTCACTGCCTTTTGCGCTCTCATAGGGCGCGAGCAGCGTCACGCCGCCGACCGCGCGATCCAGATCCCACGGGATACCGATTCCGATATGTGCATTGAGACGGAGAGGCTGGTACTGGGTCAATACGCCCACCGTATCCACACCGGAATTGATACAATTGCTCAGCGGAAAATCAATGATGCGATATTTTCCGCCGAATGAAACCGCAGGTTTTGCAACCATCTGGGTCAGAACGCCTAAGCGGCTTCCCTGACCACCCGCCAGCAACATGGCAACCATTTCTTTTTTAATCACGCTCTCACCTCGCAGTCAAGTGTATTTCTACTTTATGAACCTCATTATGTAAACGGCAATGATGTAATTTTGAAACCGGTCCGCTTGCCTCTGCGGGCAGGCACAGCCCTGTTTTCAGACAGCTATGCCACCATAGATAGTCTGCTGCCAGTTTTAGTATATCATAATTTCCGAAAAGGTGTACAAAAGTGAGGCAAAATTCCGCAAAAATTTAAGGATTCTATCCAGAAAAATACCTCGCATCTTTCATTCGACGCTGTCACACCTCGTCTTGTCCGCCCGACTTTTCGGTTTGGCCGGACTGATAAAATACACAGCCCTGCCTTGTCCCCGCGCGCTTTGTCAGCCTCTCGATTCGAAGGCTTTTGCGACTCGCCCCTCGTTACGAAAAGTCTTTTCTAAGTGCTATCTTTCCGCCCGCCTCTGCTGTATGTACCAAAGCGTCATTTTTGTTTTGAAAGCTTGCCTTCCTGTCCCGGTTTTCGCCCGATTCCCTGCGGATTTCCCCCGCCCCCCGCCTTTTATTTTCCGACAAAGTGCGCTAGAATAGAGTAGTTATAAACTAGGCGTATTGGCGGTAGCCGTTTGCCTCGTCATTATCTTTGAGAGGAGTAAGCGAATGAAGCTCACAACAGTCAAACAAATATGGGAAAATCGAGAGGCGTATTTGAATCGGGAAATCGATTTGGGCGGCTGGGTGCGTTCAAATCGCGACTCAAAGTCCTTCGGCTTTTTGACAATCAGCGACGGCAGCTTTTTTGAGCCCCTGCAGGTTGTCTACCACACGACAGCCTCTCCAACTTTCAGCTAATCCGAAAGATTAATGTCGGTGCGGCACTCATCATCCGCGGCACCCTTGTTGCTACACCGGACGCAAAGCAGCCCTTCGAAATTCAGGCGACGGAGATCTCGGTGGAGGGTGACTCCGCACCGGACTATCCGCTTCAGAAGAAGCGCCACTCACCGGAATTTTTGCGCACCATTTTACACCTGCGTCCCCGCACGAATCTGTTTCAGGCGGCCTTCCGCGTGCGCTCGGTCATCGCCTTTGCCATCCACAGCTTCTTCCAGGAGAGGAAACTTTGTCTACGTCCACACGCCGCTCATCACTTCGAGTGATGCCGAGGGCGCGGGCGAAATGTTCCGCGTGACCACGCTCGACCCGAACGATATTCCGCGCACTCCGGACGGTCTGGTCGACTACCGCGAGGATTTCTTCGGCAAGGAGACCAATCTCACGGTCAGCGGTCAGCTGAACGGCGAGGCCTTTGCCCAGGCCTTCCGCGATATTTATACCTTTGGGCCGACCTTCCGCGCCGAAAACTCCAACACCACCCGCCACGCGGCGGAGTTCTGGATGATAGAGCCGGAAATCTCCTTTGCGGATTTGAACGACGCGATGGCCCTCGCAGAGGACATGCTGAAGTACATCATCCGCTATGTCTTGGAGCACGCGCCGGAAGAGATGGAATTCCTGAACCGCTTTGTCGACACCGGCCTTCTTGAGCGCCTGAACCATGTGCTGAATTCCGAGTTCGGACACATCAGCTACACGGAGGCGGTCGATATTCTGATGAAGAACAACGACAACTTTGACTATAAGGTGTCCTGGGGTACGGATCTCCAGACCGAGCACGAGCGTTACCTGACCGAGCAGGTTTTCAAGCGCCCGCTCTTTGTCACCGACTACCCGAAAGACATCAAAGCCTTCTATATGAAGTTAAACGCCGACGGCAAGACCGTCGCAGCGATGGACTGCCTCGTCCCGGGCATCGGCGAAATCATCGGCGGCAGTCAGCGTGAGGACGACTACGAGAAGTTGCTCACGCGTATGAAAGAACTCAACATGGATGAGGACGCTTACCGCTTCTATCTGGACCTCCGCAAGTACGGCAGCAGTCGCCATGCGGGCTACGGTCTCGGCTTTGAGCGCTGCGTCATGTACCTGACCGGTATTCAGAACATCCGCGATGTGCTGCCCTTCCCGCGCACCGTCGGAAACTGCGAGCTGTAAGCATAGGCTTTTTCAACAAGGAGCTAGGTCATGAAGTTTATCCACACAGGCGATCTCCATTACGGCATGAAGCCGGACATCGGAAAACCTTGGAGCACGGAGCGAGCGCAGGCTGTCAAAGATGCGCTTGCTTCGATTGTTCGGGCTGCGCGCGATGAAAGCAGATCTCCTCTTGATTGCGGGAGATCTCTTCCATCATCAGCCGCTTGTGCGCGATCTCAAAGAAATCAGCTACTTGTTTGCCTCGATTCCGGATGTAGCGGTCGCCGTCATCGCCGGAAATCACGATCGCATCCGCGATAACTCCGCGGTGCTCTCGTTTCCCTGGCCGAAAAACGTCTATTATTTCACCGAGTCGGCCCTGAGTTCGGTTTATCTCCGCCGCCTGAACACGGAAGTCTACGGCTTTTCCTACCACACACGGGAAATTCGGGACAATCTCCTCGAGGGCGTGGAGGCGCCGGAAAACGGACGCATACGCATTCTGCTCTGCCACGGCGGCGATGCCAAGCACCTGCCGCTCGATGTCAAGGAGCTCTCGGAATCCGGCTTTTCCTATTGCGCGCTCGGACACATTCATAAACCCGAGATTGCGGTTCCCGGCAAAGTGGCTTGGTGCGGTTCCCCCGAACCGCTCGACTTAACAGAGACCGGTCCGCACGGCTATTTTCTCGGAGAAATCAATGACATTACCCGCCAAGTCACCTCGCTTGATTTTGTGCGACTCGCAAAAACACAGTACACTTCCCTGATTGTCCACGTCACACCGGACTCTACCAATGCGGAGTTACTGATGACTCTGAGCGATGAGCTCGCAAGACGAGGCAATCAAAATATTTACCGTCTGCAAATCAAGGGGCTCCGGGATCCGGATACGGTCTTTGATTTGGATGCACTGCGGCAGCGCTTCCGCATCGCAGAGCTCTTTGACTACTCCGAACCCAAATATGATTTTTCGCGCCTGTTTGCGGAGCATTCCTCTGATATGATAGGTTTCTTCATCCGGGAACTGGATAAGCCGAATCTGAGCCCGCTCGATAAAAAAGCACTCTATTACGGTGTGAGCGCGCTGCTCCACACGACAGAGGAAAGGGGGCAAAAGTAATGATTATCCGTGAGCTCAATATCCGCGGATTCGGTGCCCTGCAGAATCGACGCTTTGTTTTCGGCGACCGCCTGAATATCCTCTACGGTGCGAACGAGGCCGGAAAGTCGACGCTCCACCTTTTTCTCCGCGCCATGTTCTACGGTTTGGAACGCGCGCGCGGACGCGCCTCGAAAACAGACGCCTATGCACTCTATGAACCATGGTTCGGAGAGGGCGCCTACGGCGGAAGCCTGCGCTTCGAGGAGGATGGTAAGCTGTACCGCATCGAACGCGATTTTCGAAAGAATCCGCTCGACCTCACCATCATCGATGAGAGCGCCGGACTTGCCGTTGAAGATCCGGAGACCTTTCTCCGCGCTTGTCTCTGCGGCCTCAGTCAGACCGCCTATATGAACACGGTCAGCATACGGCAACTTCGAAGCGCCACCGATTCCGGTATGACGCAGGGAATTAAAGAACTACATTGCCAACATGAATGCGACCGGTGAACATACGCTGAACATTGACCGCGCGACCGCCTATCTTCGCGATCAGCGCAAAAGCCTTTGAACAGCGCATTGTGCCGGATGCCGCCAAGCACTATGCGGCGAATATCTCTGAAATTCGCAAGCTGGAGGACAGATTTCCGTTCCCGGCTACCGGAATACCATGCAAAGCCTGAGCGCTTCCAGGCAGGACAGTCAGAGTGTTCAGGAAACCTTGCAAAGCGAAAAGGAAAAGCTTGTAAAAACCTTGGCCGCCAAGCGTCAGACCATGGAAGAGCGCGGTTTTCAAAACCGTCAGTCCTTGCTTCGCTTTCAGACACAGATTTCCGACTGGCAGAGCGAACGCAAAGCACTGCGCTCACGGACACAACTGCGCGCTCGGACCATCGCCGGCTTTCTTTTGTTTCCGCTGGCACTCTTACTCTACTTTACGATGTTGCGCGTGGTCCCGGACAGTGCCAATAAGCTCCAGGCTCTGCTCTGCGTCACGGCTGTCTGCTGTGTCGCCCTCGGTGTTTGTCTGCTCCTCTCGGTTCTTCTCGCGGGACGGCGGCGCCGAAAATCAACTCGCAAGATTCGGCAATTGATCCGTGAACATTTCCCCGAGCTTTTGTTGGAGAACGAACTCAGCAGGCGTCCGAGTGCACTCGCGACGAGCGCAAAGGAAAAAATTGCGGAACTCTTGGATTTGCAAGACGAAATTTTGCGCAGCGAATCCGCCGTCTACGATATCGAAGAGAAGCTGCGCCTCTTAAAGACACAGCAGGCGGAGACGGAACAATCCTTGGCAAACCAGCAGAAGAGTCAGTGGCTGCTGGAACAGCAGTTACAGCAGCTTTCCGCTCTGAAGGACGAGACCGCCGCATTGAAAAATGTGGTCGCCGAAAACGACCGTCTGAATACCGAGATAGAGGCCATCAATATCGCAACGGAAACCCTGGCCCGACTCTCGGAGACCATTCATGACTCCTTCGGCCGCTACCTGAATCAGTCCGCTTCACAGCTCATCTCCGGCATCACCGGAAATGTCTATGATTCCCTTTCGGTCGATCAGAATCTGAATATCTTTTTGAACACCTCGCGTAAGTTGATTCCGATTGAACAAGCAGGTGCCGGCACCGTGGACCAGGTATACTTTGCACTGCGCCTCGCCGCCGCGGATTTGTTGCAATTCGGCAACAATTCACTGCCGCTCCTACTGGATGACAGCTTTGCAAACTACGATGAACAGCGGCTTCGCACCGTTCTTCACTGGTTGCTGGAGAGTTACACGCCCCGTCAGATTTTACTCTTTACCCCGCATCTTCGCGAGGCACAGCTTCTCACCGCCTCCATGCTTCCGTTTCATCTCGTGGAGCTTTGATGCGTATCGCTTCCGTGCAATCCCTATCCGAACGGGAACAGTCGCGCTGTACTTATCCTGTTTCATCAAAAAGGCAGCAAGCCCTTGGGCTTGCTGCCTTTTTGATTCAAACAATAAAGCTATACCGGAAGCGCCTTAGTCCCTTTTCTCATCCTTATCTATGTCCTTCCGCGGAGAGCGTTTCCGCTTCGGATCGAACTTTCGCCTTCCCTCTTCGAAATAGACGGCCAGCTGCTTTAAGAGTATGCTTAGCATCCAGAGAGCCAGACTGCAGACCAGAATCTCTGTCACCGGAAGTCCGCTCGTTTGGCGCCTCCCTTCTGCCGGCGGAGCGGCCTTTGCAAGATCAAGTTCGAGCTGCCCTGCGGGAAGTTCCGTTCTCCTCAATTCCGCCTGTTGATTGACATCCCGCATTTTTGCAGTACCGATTCGTTCGCCGAGCAAGGGGGCAGCGTCCGCTGCCGGCACTTCATTCGTCCGGAAAGATCATAACGCTTCCTTGTCGTGTGTTCCTCTTCCCCGCGCCGCAAACTCGCTTCCAATTCGAGCTCCGTGCGCCTCCCCTCGCTTGTTTCTGCGAAGGCCACCGTTCCCTCGGCCTGCAACAGGCACAGTTCCCCCGGTTTTAGCGAAGGGACAAAAATTTGCAGCGGCTCCCCGCTAGGAAACGAATCATACCGCACACCTTCGGTCCCTTCCCGCAGGAATTCCGCGGTTGCGAAGCTGTATATCTGATCCTCGCTTCCCTCCGGCAGGCGCAGCGAAAGATATACTTCCGGGATTTCCCGTTCACTCTCATTTTCCACTTCACAGAGGAATAAAATACCGGATGTCTCATCCACAAAAAACTCCGGTGAAATCCGCAGTTCTGTTCCCGCCTCTGCCTCCCGCAGGGAAAGCGTCATCCCAAACAAGAGGAGTGCCAAGAAAACACAAAGTCTGATTCCAAGATACAAGCTTCTGTCCGCAAGTCGACGCATGTTGTCCTCCTCAGATGAATGTCCTTTGCTCAGTATGTCTCGCCTGCGATTTCTTCCGGCTCCGTCACTTCCGACTCAAGTACCGCCGCCTCCCCCTGCCGGAACAGATAGACCGCCTGATTTCCCGCTCTGTCCTGAATTTTAACCCGAAGCGGTAACAGCTCCTGCGGTATTCGCAGAACACCGTTTTCTCTGTCTATCGAGACGCCCTCTACTGTCTGTTCTTCATGTTCGCAACACAGTGTATCCCAGTCTATTTGTGCCGCCTCATCGGAAAAGCGCAGGTGCATCCAAGCTTCTCGCTCTTGATATCCGAGATATACCGGTGCTTCGCTGTCAATGTTTGAAATTCGAATGCGCTTTTTCACCCTATGATTTGCGATATCGATTGCCTCTATCGTATAAACTCCGTTTTTTACGACAATTGCTTCGTACGCTTTTCCGTTCCGAAGCAAAGGAATTTCTTCCTCTCCGGACAAACTTATCTTTTTAATCGGAGCTCCGCTCATCACCTGAAAGCGCAGCAGCTGTTCATTGACATAACGGGAAGGATCTCGATATTGCACCGCGGAAATACGGATACCTCGCAGCGCAACGCTGCCGATTAGTCCCGTGGACAGGAGGACTGCCGCCGCCGCTTTGCCGATAACAGCGGAAGAGGCCAAGGCCGCCCGACCTCCCGTTTGCAGGTATTCCAAATGGAGAAAGAAAGTATAAAAGCTGAACGGGCTAAAGCAGAAGAGCTTATTTCCGAGCAACTTCTTCATCTTTTTCTTCGCTTCGGCAAGTCGGCTTTTCACCGTTCCGACCGGCACATCCATTATTTCCGCAATATCCCGTTCCCTAAGTTCCGAAAAGAACTTGAGCAAGAGCGTGGCGCGTAACGGCCAGGAAAGCTGATCCGCCGCAGTCATAATGGTATGTCGCTGTTCCAGCTGCTCAATCGACATCCCCCCGGCTGACATCGCATCCGCTCTCAGCTCCGACTCCAGAATCTCCTCCAACGGAACCCCCTTGGTACTTGTAAAACGAACGGAAGTGATATAGTCCAGGGTGCTATGATAGGCGATGCGATTGGACCAACACTTAAAGCTCTTCGGATCCGTCAAGTCTTCGATTCGATGGAATATTTGCAAAATACTTCCTGTGTGAGATCCTCAGCCTCATGCTTGTCTCGTACCATCTTATAAATCAGATAATAAATCGGCTGATAGCAGAGGGAGTAAATTCCGTCAAAAGCCTGTACATCCCCTTTTTGGTATTCTCTGACCAGTTCCACAACCCGTTGTTCCCGTAAACTCAGCACCTGTCAGTCCCCCCGTTTTTGTGCAAACACTGCTTCACAGCCGACTGCCATAACAGCAGCGACATCCACAAGCCCAAAAGCAATGTTACATCCGGGCAAATGCCCTCTTGTCTTTCCCCTGTTTGCGGTAACTTTTGCCCTGTGCGCTTTGCTTTCGCACGTTTCCCGATTCGCAGACGCTTTCCGCGAAGGTACGAATGTATCGAGCGCCCTCTGTGCATTTTACACGTTTCTAACTTGGCCCACGGAAGCGGCAGTTTCGCCTGCTGCTTTGTTCTTTTCCCTTCTCGCAGCATCAAGTTCTCGCTTATTTCCTCTTTCTTATTCCCCGTATCGCTTTTCGTCCCATCCGCTACAACGCGCGTTTCCGTTGCTTCCGGACCCTGCCCTGCCGCTTCGAAATTTAAAATCTTCGCTGTATTCGCTTGTGTTTGTCCGCGCCTCTTTCTATGTCGTCTTTTTTCCCGCGTTGTTTCCCGCCTTACAAGCGGCAAATCGATCTCACGCGTAAGCGTGACACTTTCAGCCTCAAACGGAAACTCCGGTTGATTGCAGACTTGAAATATCGCGTCCCTTCCTTGATAGTGAACCGCTTCATATTGCGGAATCCAGCCAAACGGGATATCCATTTCCTCAATGCCGATTACACAGCCTTCCGGCAAGACGCCGGAGAATATAACAGCATCTTCTCGAAATCGCTCGGCATCTTCGGCATCACTTGCGCTTGCCCGGCCGCTTCGGCTTCTCCGCGCATCGGAAGGACTTGCCGCCAAGTCCCAGACAGCCTCCCAATGATTGCTTGTATTCACTGCCTTGATTTCCCCGAGCACCGCAAGCACTTCTCCGTCACGCAAAAGCAGCGGGCGAAAATAAGCTTCCTCCTCGGTTCTCTCCGCAGCCCAACTCTTTTTTACGACGATGCGCTCTACCGTCCTCGCCGTCTGTTTTACAAACACCGCGCGCAAAGGCTGTGTCCGTTCCCGACAAGAGAGCTCCTCCGTCACAAGAATGCGCTGACTGCCGTCTTGCAAGTTTCCTTCCCGCAAACGCCGATTGAGTTCCTGTCTCGCTTCAGCGGGACTCCCGTAGCTGCCCAATAAACGTTCATCTTCAAAAAAAGCAGTACACGGCTCTCCGGCAGCAAGCTGTAAGCTCCGTGCCCCAAAAATTTCGCCCCTCAGCAGCCCGATTTCATCGCCCTCCGCTATGAATCCGTGTGCGATACGGAAATTCGCATTCCGCATATGCGAATCTCCGGTTTCAAGTTCTATTCCCAGAACGGGCCCGCTTGCCGAGAAATATAGATTCCACACTTCTTCGCGAAACTCGATCTCATCGAAAGAATCCGATGTCATATCTCGTCCGCGTGTCGAAGCCTCCGACGCAGGGGCTTCCGCTACAATGAATCGAAATGTATCCTGCATCGTGTGACAGTCCGGCGGGAAATTCACCTGCTCAAGCCGGTAGCTCCCGCTCGGCAAGTCTGAAAGCAGCAATTTTCCGTTCGCATCGGTACAGAATTCCGTATGCTCCGGCAATACGGCAGCCGAACCGCCGCTTTCACGGATCAGACGGTAGCATATTCCGGAGAGCGGTTCTCCATCCGCTGTCTCCGCAATCAATTCCACGCCCCCCACGTTCTCAAGCCTTAACTCATCCCGAAATGCTCTCACGCGACGACATTCGAAGGGAAGCGACCAGCGAAGTCCGATTGCCTCTTCCTCCGCCGCACTGCTCCGGTAACTTGTCTCTGCGGTAAAAGACTGCTGAAATGCGTTTTCCGCACTTTGCAGAATCTCGGCTTCGCCGCAAGTTCGAACTACGACCGCCTTTTCCCCTTGCTCTGTGCTGTGCAGTATGATTCGTCTGTCAATCGTTCCGTTTCTGTCATAAAACGGGAGTGGGAGAATCAAGCTGCTGTCCAGACGGTAGTGACCGTTTTCAAATCCGCGCAGTTTCTCCGGCACGCGAGCAATGGGATTGTCGCGCAAGTCTATTTCCCGCGCCCCAAAATACGTTTGATGTTCTTCGATTTCGGGATTCGCAGCAAGCGGACTTAAGTCCGAAATCATATTTCCCGAAAGGTCGATATAGGCCGCATTCCGGAGCAGATGAATCCCGACGATATCTCGAATTTCCCTTCCGTTCGCCCGAATCCCGGCATTCTCCGTACCGATTCCGTATTCAAGTAAAATCTTCTCCGTACTGTCTTCGAATGATATCGGATAGCTTCCGTCCTCGATATGTGCCGAGATGCTGTCAAAAATCGCTTCCGCAAAAGCCCGATCCGATATCCCTATCGCTTGAATCTGCTCCACGCTAAAGTTTGACACGCGATCGAGCGCCCACACCGTGCCGCAGCAAAGCATGCACTGCCATAGCAGCAAGATCAAAAATACAATGTGAGAAGACCGTCTGCGTGCATCTGCCTTTGCTGTCGTCATATCACGTTCCCTCCCCAAGTATGTTGCCACCTCAGCGTAAGTCACTCCACGTATATAAGGACGGGTATTTGCAGTAAAAGGTTCGATTTTTTTACAAAAAAACGGCGGAATTTTTCCAATTCCGCCGTTCAGCATGTACAGCAGAACTTGGAATAATACTACCATAGTTCTGCTTATTTTCTCTCTAAAAGTTAGCAAAGATTTCTTTCGATTTTATTAAGTCAGCTCTCTTTGTACCCAAGCGCCTGCTCCAGCGCATCTTTTTCCTCGCTTCCGAGCAATACCTCGGTCTGACCGCAATCCACCGTCTTAATGTAAAGATAGCAACCTTCGCGAGAGTGCACGGTATTCATGATAAAGCCGGTATTGGTGTAGTCGAGCAAGGCAATCGCAAAACTCATTTTTCCGCCCATGTCCTTAAACGCATTGTAGCGCACAATACCGAATTTCTGATAGGAAGCCCTCTGATTCTTGTTCAGAACACGAATGGCCTCCTTATTGGCTCTGTCTTCCGATCTCAAATCGCGCAGTGCTTCCTCCAGACCGAGTATCATATCCTCCATACTCTCCGCATCTCTGCCCCGCATGAAATAGTCATAAGAGCGCTTCATTTTCCCGTATCTGCTCAGGAGATAGATCACTAGAATCAAAAGAATCGCATCAAATGCGGCTAAAACCCCAAATATCACTGTTTGCATACACAGTGCCCCCTCACTTGTTCTCTACGGTGCGCAACAAATCCATGATGCGCTCCAACTCAGCCATTGAATAGTAGTCAATTTCCACACGCCCTTTGTTGTTATCTCGTCGGTTGATGTGGACCTTGGTGCCAAGTATGCCCCGCATCTTCTCTTCGTAACTCTGATAGAACAAACTGAGATCCTCGGTCTCGACCTTCTTTTCTTTTTTCTCCTTGCGCTTTTTCTTTGCCTGCTTGACCAGCTTCTCCGCTTCGCGAACGCTGAGCATTTCTGCGACAATTTTCTCCGCAAGCAGTTCCTGCTCGCTTTCGTCCTCCAATGCGAGCAGTGCCCTTGCGTGACCCGAAGAAATTTTTCCCTCGACCAAAAGATCGCGAGCCCCCTCTGCAAGCTTCAAAAGACGAAGCGCATTGGTGACCGTCGTGCGACTTTTGCTCACTTTGTCCGCGACTTCCTCCTGCGTGAGATGATAGTCACGTATCAACATCTGATACGCCATTGCCTCTTCAATCGGATTCAAATCGGCGCGCTGCACATTCTCGATGATGGAAATTTCCGCCACCTGCTGCGAGCTGTAATCTCTGACCAACACCGGTATTTCCTTGAGTCCGGCTGCCTGGGCCGCACGGTAACGCCGCTCACCGGCAATAATCCGATAACCGCCCTTCTCATCCCGTTGTACCAACAGCGGCTGCAATACACCGAAATGACGAATGGAGTCCGAGAGTTCCTGCAAAGCTTCCGGATCAAAATGCTTGCGCGGCTGATCCGGATTTCCGTGCACCTCTTCGATGCGAAGTAACATTTCTTTCTCCCGCACCGGAGCAGCGGCCTGCTCGACAGAGACTTCGCTGCCCGCTACCGCTGTCTCTTCCTTTTTTTCTTCGAGATGGTCCATACCGCCCAGCAGATCGCTGAGCCCCTTACCGAGTCTACGCTTTTTACTCACCGCACACATAGATATTACTCTGCCTCTCTCATTAAAATCTCAGCCGCAAGCTTACGGTAATTTTCCGCACCGGTGGAACGCGGGTCATACTCGGTTACCGGCATTCCGTAACTCGGAGACTCCGCAATACGCACATTTCTCGCAATAACCGTGTCATAGATATATTCCTTCAGAACATCTTTCACACTGTCCACAACTTGTTGGGACAAATTATTTCTCGCATCATACATCGTAAATACAATGCCGTTGATGCGCAGCGCAGGATTTAACTTCATCTGCAAAAGCTTAATGCTGCGCAACATTTGGTTGAGTCCCTCCATCGCGTAATACTCGCACTGAATGGGGATGATGACATCGGTCGCCGCGGTCAATGCGTTGATGGTCAGAAGACTCAGAGAGGGAGGGCAGTCGATGAAAATATAGTCGTAGCGATCGACAACAGCCTCCAGATAGTGCTTCAGAACATACTCGCGATTCTTCTTTTCCAGAAGTTCGAGTTCCAGACCGGAGAGATTTACGTTGGATGTCAGCACATCCAAATTCTCGGAATAGCTCTTATGAACCGTCTCCTCAAACGTACACGCATCCATCAACAGCTCATATATCGTGTTATCGTCTTTTTTCTTTTCAATCCCGAGCCCGCTCGATAAGTTTCCCTGCGGGTCAAAGTCAACCGCCAATACACGCATACCGGCTTCTGCAAATGCCGCCGCTAGATTAACGACAGTTGTCGTTTTTCCAACTCCGCCCTTTTGATTTGACAATGCAATGATCTTTTTCATGATTGCTTCACCGTGCGCCTCTCTACTCGAAAATTTTTCGCTTTGTTCTATATCATAACACAAATTAAGTTCGCAAGAAATAATAACCGCCACCCGCAGCGGTATTTTCTTACGCATATTGTCTCAATCGGCATTTTTCTGCGCCCTCGTGCCGCTTGCGTTAAAACAGGATTGTCATTTGCATCTTACACACATTGAAATTCAGTAGATATTGATTTTCGCAATACAAGCATTTGCCTTTTGATACTCTCTGAAATCCTTTCACCGAAAATACACCGATACTTCGGAAATCAGCTTAAATGTTCGCAAATATATGATTGACACAAATTCCTTCTATTTTGAAATTCAGCAGCACCTTACGCTTTTCGTCTTCGCCCGAATTTATCGCATTACCAGTCTTCTCTGTCCTCTGTGTCGATATAGATGACCTGGCAAAACAGTAGATTTCGGAGAAAAGTTCCCATTACGTATCCCCATTGATTTTCATTTCACATGTAAGGATACATACGTTGTTTCACGTGAAACAACGCAGTGACAAGCTTAAACCGGTTCGAACCATCACCTCTGTGTCCCGTAAAACACAATCCGTTTGCGGTCTATCAGAGTGAAAGCACATCAAAGATAACAGTCGAAGATGAAACGTAAGGCTTTTACCGAACTCAATCAAACAGAGACTCCGGAAAACCGAGACCATCTTTGTAATTCCCAAAGAAGAACAGAAATGACAGCGCATTGTATTTAAGGCGTATGACATATACGCTTTAAATTCTTTGTCTCAGCGGAGTCGAAACGCGGCAACTTTGACACCTTCTCAGAAATACTTCCATACGGCCTATTCTGTAAGCGTGACAGATGGGAAGCTTAATCTATCGATTTCATGTGAAACATATCGCTCAATCGCAACTCAATCACGCATAAGTCTTAACATGAATTCTCCACCACTGTAATACCCGACCAAGGTTTAGACGAAAATAGACTGCGCTGATTGCGTTTGTATTATAAGCTAAGTTTCAAGAAATTTCGGATGGCTTGGACGACAGGTACTCTAGGAATACCGATACCTTGCTGAACTGAGCAAGGTATCATCCACACGGCAGACCCTTTGAAATCCATATCGGTTTTACAAGAAACAGATTACTTGAGTTCAATATTGCAGTCGTCCGTTATCACTTGAATTTGAAATAGCTCAAATACGATTTGCACAAAACACGGCATGTTTCACGTGAAACATCATTCAATGCCGGTAGAATCTCTAACCGCTCAACAGAACCAGCCTGATTCCCTGTGCTATCGACTTAAAGCCGCATTGCACAGAGCGTATCGATAATAGCGCAACTTAAGGTCTTCCATGTACCGGGACCGAATACAATCAACACATCGCATCAAGTAAAATAGCTTCCTAAACTTGATCCGCATAACTCGCTATAATTCGATTCATTTCTGCACGATGGGTCATAACAGCATTGTAACTAAGCCGGTATAGCGCATGCACCGAAACCTTCTTGCTGAGACCGGATATATAAAACTTAATGAAGCATCACAATAGAACGCATTCATTCATGGCCATACAGTAGCTCTCTGTACTGTTCCACGTGAAACATCGCTATTCTTGATGAAGTCTCTGCGCACATAATCAAACTTCCGGAGAGCAGCACATAAACGCTTTCGACAACATCCGATTTCTTCCTTTTCCGTTCCACGTGAAACATTGCGTTTTTATGTTTGAAGCTTTGCGCCATATATCGAACTTATCAGAGAAAAACGCAGTATTAACTTCTGCCAAGCCGATGAGAGTACGCTTTCGTTACCTCACAACTCGGACAATTGCTTTCCGTACTGTTTCGTATGAAATATCGTATCCATGCAAATAATTCGATAGTTCTTGATTCTCATTATTTACCGGTTCCTATCGGATAGCGATTGCACTGAGCACTGAGATGAGGCTTTGCGATCGGCACAATGAACTTCTTTCCGGTATCACGACGAGATGCTCTCGTTACATCATAACCGCACCAATATCTTTCCGGAATGTTTCACGTGAAACATTGCCGCTTATGTTGGAATCTTTGCGCACACAACAAAACTATATTCTATTATGTTCCACGTGAAACATCGCTTTCCTGTGATCGAAGCTCTGCGCAATCAATCGAACTTTACCGGGAAAGGCGCAGTTTAACTTCTGCCAAGCACAAAAAGAGGAGGCTTCCGTTACCTCACAACTCGGACAGTCGCTTTCCATACTGTTTCACGTGATACATCTATTTATCTATCTTGCTTCAAGAACACGGGTATACACTGATTAACGTCGGATTAAATATGCCGCACCCGATGATATCCCTGCAATGATACCTCCATTATTTCCGTGAGTCCATTTCGTTGAATCTTAAATGAGAACCGGCACAGCTCTCATTGCCGACCGGCTGACAGCTTCGATTCCATGGTAGCGTAACGTGCTCCGCCCAGACTCATTACAGTCTCTATCATTCCGACTTCTCTGATGAGTCAAATGATTCCTCATTATTACTTTGGATTCCTACCGTATCGGTATACCTTGGATACTATATAGCTCATGTGAGGCAATTTCTCAGATTTGTCATTCAGTCGGTACAAACTTTTTTCTGTGCTTATCCGTTTCTTTCAGTTGTGCTTACATCACCGCCATTGTTGTTTACCGATTCGAACCATGGTAATTTGGATTTGAATGAAGTTTCAACCATAGTTATCGCTAAAACGCTGATTTATGTTGTTACAACTACGGTCTCGTTTGGGTTTGAGTTTGGGTAGGTTTTGGCTTTGCTTTGGCTTTGACTTTAGCTTTGGGTTTTGGGTTTGGCTTTGGCTTTTGGTTTGGCTTTTTGGCTTCAGCTTTGGGTTTAGCTTTGGCTTTTGGTTTGGCTTTGGCTTTGGCTTTGGCTTTGGCTTTGGCTTTGACTTTAGCTTTAACCTTTAGCTTTGGCTTCAGCTTTTGGTTTAGCTTTTGGTTTGGCTTCGGCTTTTGGTTTAGCTTTAGCTTTTGGTCTCTAGCTTTAGCTTTAGCTTTCACTTCTAGGGTTTTAGCTTTAGCTTTCTGGTCCAGCTTTCAGCTTTAGCTCTGGGTCTAGCTTTCTGGTTTCACTTTCTGGTTTCAGCTTTCTGGTTTGCTTTTAGTCTAGCTTTTGGTTTAGCTTTTTGGTTTCACTTTTGGTTTTGGCTTTCTGGTCTAGCTTTTGGTTTTCACTCTGGTTTAGCTTTTGGTTTAGCTTTTGGTTTGGCTTTTTGGTTTAGCTTTTTGGTTTGGCTTTTGGTTTGGCTTTTTGGTTTGGCTTTTTGGTTTGGCTTTTGGTTTGGCTTTTGGTTTGGCTTTTGGTTTGGCCTTGTTATTACATTTTACTTTACGCGACAGTTTTCCGTATCGTTTCCTCGTTCAAAACAAAATCCCGAGCACCGGACTTTCATTAACACAACCACAGTACTCGCTTAGATTTCACGTGAAACAGAATCAAAATCCGCTTCCTTGCATTCTACAGTGATCTTGAATTCATCTAATCCTCCGTCTAAGTATACCCGCAGTTTCGAAATGACCCGCAATCAGATACAGCTGTGATGAACTGTGTACTCGACAGTATGCAGAGAAATATGATCCGATACTGCATTCGATTGTCTCTTAATTACGCAAGCGCTATGTTTGTTGAATCGATCGATTCCGATGCAATCCTCGCCATATTAAAAATGCAGCTAGCCCTTGTAACTTGACTTTTCACGTGAAACATGTACTCCGCTTATAATGTTTCACGTGAAACATTATATAAAAAAGAGCCGAGGCGGTGATTTCCACACAGTCTCGACTCTTTCCGGGGTCCGCTTCCGAGTCCCTTTCGACTCGAATTATCTCCGTTCCGGTACAGGCACCGTTCCGGTACAGGCATTCAAAACAAACCTGAGCGGCCAACGTTTGATTTTATTTCTGCATCAGAGGTGCCTTAGTCGGCATCCCCGCTTTTCTCGGATAAATTCGCGGGGTCTCCTTAATCTTTCGAATGACCACCAAGCTTCGCTTGCCCGCATCATCTGGAAGTGAAAAGGAAACTACCTGATCCGTTGTACCGCCCAACTTCTTGATTGCAAATTGGGCTTCGGATAGCTCTTCCTCAATTTCTCCCGCTTTATAGGCAAGCATCTGCCCCCCGACCTTCACAAAGGGAAGGCAATACTCGGAGAGCACCGCAAGACGGGCAACCGCACGCGAGCTGCAATAGTCATAAGCTTCCCTCTGTCCTGCCTGTCGTGCCAATTCCTCTGCGCGTGCGTGGAGCGCTTCGGTGTGATTCTGCAGCCCGAGTTTTTCAATCTCATCTGTCAAATAAACAATCCTTTTATTAAGACTGTCCATTAAAGTGAGCTGAAGGTTCGGAAAAGCAATTGCAAGCGGAATGCCGGGAAAACCCGCACCGCTTCCGAGATCCAAAAGTCTTGTGCCGGGTTTCGGAAAATCGGGGAGCAGGCAGGTGGGAAGCAGACTGTCGATATAGTGTTTCACGATGACTTCCCGTCGCTCCGTTATGCCGGTCAGATTCATGACCTGATTCTTCTCCAGCATATCTTCATAAAACTGTGCGAACTGAGCAATCTGTCCGTCTGACAAAGACAGTTTTCTCGACTCCGGAAAGAGCTCCAAAGCTGTTCGCATATCACGGACAAACTCGTTCAACGCTTCAAGCGTCATATGCTTCCTCCTTTTCTATACTTGTGGGACTCCAGCCAGACCAGCAAAACCGAGATATCCGCAGGTGAGACGCCCGAAATGCGGGAGGCCTGTCCTATGGATCCCGGCTTCAGCATCTTTAACTTTTGCACTGCTTCGAGGCGCAAACTTCCGACAGACTCATAGTCCAAATCTTCCGGCAGCAATTTGTTTTCCAAGCGCTTGAATTGTTTCACCTGTTGTTCCTGGCGACGAATATAGCCCTCGTATTTCAATTCTATGTTCACCTGTTCGCATACAGATTGCGGCAATTTCGGGCGTTCCGGATCCAAGGGCGCTATCAGCTCATAATTCAGTTCCGGTCGCTTGATAAGCTCCGCGAGAGAAATACCGGTTTTCAGAGGCGTGGAATTCAGTCTAAGAAGCAATTCATTATTCTCGGCACTTGCACCGATATGCGTTGCCGTGAGACGTTTCCGCTCGGCTTCGATTCCGCTTCGTTTATCCCTAAGTCTCTGTATCTTTTCTTCCCCGACCAATCCCAGCTCGTAACCGCGCTCCGAGAGACGCAGGTCCGCATTGTCTTGCCGAAGCAACAGGCGGTACTCCGAACGCGAGGTCATCATGCGATAAGGTTCATGGCTCTCCTTCGTCACGAGGTCATCAATCAGAACACCGATATAGGCCTCCGAACGGTCCAAAACAAACGGCTCTTTCTTTTGAATCTTCCGTGCGGCGTTGATTCCGGCAATCAGACCCTGGGCCGCTGCCTCTTCGTAACCCGAGCTTCCGTTGATCTGTCCGGCTGCAAAGAGAGCCGGAATCTCCTTGAACTCAAGACTCGCAGTCAACTGTCGCGCATCGATACAATCGTATTCTATCGCGTAGGCATTGCGTACTATGACCGCGTTTTCAAGACCGGGAGTCGCGTGTATCACCGCATATTGGACATCCTCGGGAAGAGAAGAGGACATACCTCCGAGATACATCTCATCGGTATACAGACCCTCCGGCTCAACAAAGATCTGATGTCCCTCTTTGTCCGGAAATTTCATCACCTTATCTTCAATTGAGGGGCAGTAACGCGGCCCGGTTCCGTGAATACCGCCGTTGTAGAGCGGCGAACGATTGATGTTTTCCTCAATCAGGCGTTTTACTTCGCTGCCCGTATGCGTGAGCCAGCAGCTCACCTGCTCCCGCTGTACTGTGGCCGGATCGGTGTCGAAGGAAAAGGGAATTACAGGCACATCTCCCTTTTGTTCTTGCATTTTGGAATAGTCGAGTGTTTTTCCGTCGACCCGAGCCGGTGTTCCCGTCTTAAAGCGACGCATTTCGATGCCGAGGGAGAGAAGAGAAGCAGTTAATTTTGTGGCAGCCTTGAGCCCGTTCGGTCCCGTTTCCTCGCTGACCTCACCGAAAACACAGCGCGCATTGAGATACACGCCGGTCGCCAATATGACAGCCCCGGCATAGTAGAGACTTCCCGAGACTGTTTTTACACCGATACAGCGTATTTTCCCCAGTTTATCCACAGCATCCTCGGTTAAAATTGTGGATATCTCTGCCTGCCGTATCGTAATTTGTGGGTTTCTCTCCAGAACACGACGCATTTCCGCGATATAGGCCTGTTTATCCGCCTGCGCGCGCAGCGAATGAACCGCCGGCCCCTTCGACTCGTTGAGCATGCGCGACTGGATAAAGGTCTTATCGATCACATGTCCCATCTCGCCGCCCAGCGCGTCGAGTTCGCGCACCAGATGTCCCTTGGACGTTCCGCCTATATTCGGGTTACAGGGCATCAGGGCAATGGAGTCAACGCTTACGGTAAAAATAATTGTCTTCAGCCCCAAACGCGCTGCCGCCAATGCTGCCTCACAGCCCGCATGACCGGCTCCGACTACAATTACATCATATCTCTCTTTCTATCATCACACACTTACTTTCCTGTGCAAAACTTTTCAAAAATGCGATTGATGACATCGTCCTCAACGCTGTCTCCGGTAATGGTTCCGAGTGCGCGGTACGCCGCGCTCAAATCAATCGAAAAGAAGTCCTCCGGCATTCCTGCCGAGACGGATGCCTGCACATTGCGAAGGCTCTCGATTGCCTCTCTGATTGCCTCTTTGTGACGCGCATTGACGGAAAGGAGTTCGCTTCGATTGTCAAACACGCCTTCGAAGAAGAGTTCCGTGACTGTCTCTTCTAGGGCGGAAAGTCCCTCCGCTGTTTTTGTCGAAAAACGAAGTATCTTTCCGGGGCCGTATGTACTCAGTAGCTCTGTCTCATCCATACGCAGTCCCAAATCGGCCTTGTTGAGAAGCAAAATACTTCTGCGTTTGCCCGCATAGGAGAGGAGTTCCTTTTCTTCTTCGCTGAGCGGTTTGGAGCCGTCCAAAACCAGCAACAGCAGTTCCGCCGCTTCGGCAGCTTTTCTGGCACGTTCCACGCCGATTCTCTCGATTTGGTCCTCGCTCTCACGAATCCCCGCCGTGTCCGAGAGCGTGAGTAAGAGTTCCCCGAGCCTTACCTGCTCCGTCAGAATATCGCGCGTGGTGCCCGCAATGTCTGTCACAATGGCCGCATCATTTTGGGTAAGCAAATTCATGAGCGACGATTTACCGGCATTCGGCAAACCGAGAATGACAGTCGGAATTCCCTCTCGACAGAGGCGCCCGTTATCTGCACTCCGAAGCAACTCTTCCAAAGAAGCGAGCATCGTCTCAATGCGCCCGGAAAGTAAAGCAGGATATCCCTCCAAATCGTAGTTCTCCGGATCGTCCAGGGCCGCCTCGATCCAAGCGATTTCATCCAGAATATCCGAGCGCAGCTCCTGCATTTTGTCGGAGAGTCTGCCGTCCAGTTGATTCATAGCGGCCTGCAGGGCATACTCGTTTTTTGCACCGATTAAATCCATGACGGCCTCTGCCTGCGCGAGATCGATTCTACCGTTCAAAAAAGCCCGCTTTGAGAATTCTCCCGGCTCCGCCGGACGAGCGCCTGCACGCATCACCGCGTCCAACACCCGCTGTAAGAGAAAAAGCCCTCCGTGGCAGTTGATTTCCACGCTGTCCTCTCCCGTAAAACTGTGCGGTGCGCGAAATACACTCGCCAATACTTCATCCAAAACTTCTCCCTTATCCCGCACATGACGATAATGCATGCTATAACCCGGCGCTCCCGAAATCGGCCGATCCAAGACCGCATCCGCAATTTCAAGTGCTTTATCACCGCTGATGCGAATAATACCGATGCCTCCTTCGCCGAGTGCAGTTGCAATGGCCGCGACGGTTTCTCGTTCTTCTCTCAAAACTATCCTTTTCCCTTCCAAGATAAGACAAATCAAAAAGCTGCCAGCATTCTGTTTGCCGGCAGCTTTTCGCACTTATTTGATTGACCCCTCTTTTTTCTGCCTGTCTCCGTCCTTCTGAAGCGTGATGACAACATGGCGCTGTTCACCCTCGCCCTCGGAATGTGTGGTCACATAGCGATCACGCTGCAATGCGGCATGGATGATACGTCTCTCATTCGGCGTCATCGGATCCAGTGTATAGGGCTTACCGCTCTGCTTGACACGGCGCGCCGCATTTCTGGCAAAAGCTCTCAACTTATTTTCCTGCTTTTCCCGATAAGAACCGATATCTAACTTAACGCGAAGAAACGGCTCCTGCTTCTTGTTGACAACATGACTCACCAGATACTGCAACGCATCCAGGGTCTGACCGCGCTTTCCGATCAGAGCACCCAAGTTCTCGCCCTTCACGTGAAAGATAACGGTTTTTTTCCTGCGCTCTGATCTGCGTATCGATTTCCGCCTCAAGCTTCAACGTTTCAAAGAGCTCTTTGAGGAAGTCGATGCCGGCCTTCTTTCCGTTTTCCAGCGAAGTTTCGATGCTCGCATCCTGCATTTTCTTTTCCGGTTTCGCCGCTTCAAGCGTTTTGTTCGTCGTCTGCGGCACCTTTTCTTCTACTCCCTGCTGCTTTGCGGGCTTATTTTCGATAACCGGCGTTACAGTGACCGGTTCTGTGGGAGCTGCCTCTTCACAGACTTCCGCGCAAGTTTCCGTCTGATCCGGCAGCTTTTCTTCCTGCTGCTCGGCTGTCTTAATGACTGCGTGAAGTTTCCAGGGCTTACTTCCGATAAAACCGAGTAAACCGCTGCTTCCCTGTTCCACAACAGAGACTTCTAAGCGATCGCTTGTCGTCTCGAGCTCCAGAAGAGCCTTGGTGAGTGCCTCATCATAGGTCTTTCCTGTCACAGTGACTTCAGTCTTCATTGTCCTTCTCTCCGCCTGCAAGATCGACGTTTTTACCTTTGTTTTTGCGTTTGTTTGCGACGCGCTCATCGTACATTGCAACCATATTTGCCTTGGAAGCAAGCGACCCCGGCTTGACATTCTTCTGATAGTATGCCGTCGAATCTTCGACTTGCTTCATCGTTCTCTCGGTGCGCTGACGCTGACGCTCTTCTTCGTTCTTCTCCGCTTCCTCTTGGCGCTTAACTTCGCGAAGCAGTCGATCCGAGTTGCTCTTTACGAGTGCCGGATTCTTTCCCTCGCGTATCGCCTTCTCGTTTGCCTTTTCCGTATTCTTTCTTACAATCTCATCGACATCCATTTTGCTGAGCTGCGCGTTGATTACGAGCTGCTGAAGCATACGGCAAAGTCCGCTGGCAACCCAGTAAATACCGATACCTGCCGGAAGGGTGAAGCAGAAGAAGAGTGACATGACGGGCATCATCGTGTTCATGCTCTGCATCTGCTGCGCCATCATATTGTCATCATCGACTTTTGCCTTGTTGTTCTTTGTGCCGGCGGTCATGAGTTTTGCCGAGTACCACTGTATCCCCGCAGAAAGGAAGGGAATAATCCATGCGAGATTCGGACTGTTAATGCCCTGGAACGGCGGTGTCGCAAGATTGACGCCGAGGAAGTAGTTCATCTTCGCAATCTCTGCGGAACCTGTGGAAATGACCGATGCCAGTGCCGGATAAGCCTGCTCAAGGCTATTCCACTGCGCGGGCGTAAACTTATAGAGGAAATCAATGACATTCTGTACCGCGGAGGTATCCGTCAACACCGGTTTTACCTTCGGTGCGATTTCGCTCAGTGTGCTCACAAAATTGCCCTGCTGCATTACCGGCGTTGCAATGCTCTCGAAAACCCGGTACACCGAAGGAACATAGCCCGGGATCTTATAGATAACCTGGTAGAGACCGAAGAGAATCGGCATCTGAATCAGCAGGAAAAGGCAGCTGCCGCTCATGCTCGTTCCGTACTTTTGATAGACTGCGCGCGTCTCTGCCTGCATGCGCGCCATCGAGACCTGATCTGTCTTTCCCTTATACTTTTTCTGAACTGCCTGCAGTTCCGGCTGCATAACACTCATCAACTTCGAGGACTTCTGCTGTGACACCGTAAGAGGCCACATCAAAAGGTTCGTGATGACGGTGAAGAGAATAATGCTGAGTCCGATGTTCGTAATGCCGAACTGACTCGTGAAACGGAACAGTGCGTCCATGATCATTCCAAGGACGTAAGCGACCTGACCGATAATCGGCGCGGATGACTTTGTCAAAAAAATAAGCTCCAAGGCTTGCCTCCTATTACTTCAATTTTACGGAACCGGGTCATATCCGCCCTTTGAGAAGGGATGACAACGCAAAATACGCAAGAGTGCCATTTTTCCGCCCTTCCATGCACCGTACTTTTCAATTGCCTCCAGCGCATACTGCGAGCAGGTCGGGTAAAACCTGCAATGACAGCGCCCCTTATAGGGAGAGAGTACTATTCGATAAAATCGAATCGAACAGAGCATAATTTTTTTTATCATTATTGCTCCTCTAATATACCTTGCGCCCGGCAAAGCTTCAAAAAAGAAGCTTCAATGGCATGGTATCCCTGCATCGCGCCGTCTTTTCGCACAACAAATACCAAATCACAGGATACGGAAATTGAACTGCGATGCAGACGAAAGGCCTCTCGCAGCAGTCTTGTCACACGATGTCGAACGACACTGTTGCCGATTTTTTTTGACGCGCTGATACCGATGCGCGGTTCTCCTGTGCTACGCGGACGAACATAGAGGACCAGATTACGGTCCGCTCTGGTTCTGCCTTCCTCATAAATTTTCCGAAACTCACAGTTATCCTTGATCGACGGAAAGCGTCTCATTCTTTCTCAATCCTTTGCATGCGTATGTTTCCCGGCCTTCGGACAAAGCGAAAAAGAAAGGGGTCGTCGTCAGACAACCCCATTGTTCTTCGACGCGAATGCCGATCAAATTTTAAACTGTCAGTCTCGCTCTGCCCTTTGCTCTTCTGGCAGCCAGAACTTTTCTTCCGCCCTTCGTCGCCATGCGCGCACGGAAACCGTGTACACGAAACTTCTGCGCATTATGAGGCTGAAATGTCATTGTACCCTTTCTCATTGTCAGAACACCTCCTCACTTCCTAGCATTTTCCCAACTGACTTTGATCTCACAGCTCCTATAAGGAAGCAGCTTCCGGAGATATCACGCAAACATGGGAATATTCCTGCTTATTATACGGAACTGTGCCTTTTTCGTCAAGAACTTTCAAGCTCGCATTTTAAGCATATTCGCAGATAAAATAAGCACTTCCGTAGCTTACAAAATATTGAATTTGGATTTCAACAATTTGTACCGTCATTCTGTGGATAAAACAAGCAAGCGCTCTGACTTATCCAGATTTTCAACAACTTTTTGTGGATAACTCATTGTATACAAAAAGCACTCTCTGTTTTTCAACTTTACATAATGTTATTCACATTTTGTGAGTAACTCGTTAATAACTTTCGCATTTCACACTGTTTTTTCCTCCGTACGGCTCTCTATGCCGCGTTTTAAGCTGTGGAAATGCGGATAAAGACAGCAATATCTAATCCACAGCTGTGACTTCACAATTACGGTTAACCCCGATTTCCACCGTTATTCGCATTCAAACACAAGCTTCCCACGTAATTCCCACAGACTTATCCACAAGGCCGTTTTTGATTTCATTGAGATTGTCCTCTCTCTTTTTGCTATACTGAGAGCGACTTATCCCCAAACGCGGCAAAGGAGTCTTTCATCATGGAGCAAAACGCAGCGTTCCAAACCATCGCGGATCATTGGACGGAAATACAGGATTACGTAAAAAACAAAAAAGTTACGACAGAGTTATCCTATGAGATGTGGATTGCTCCGTTAAAGCCCCACCATCTGACGCTTGACGAAGACGGAAGGGCTCTCTTTTACGTGGAGGTTACGGGAAAAGAGAACAGTGCCCCGAATTCCGGCTTTCAGGCCTTCATGTCGACGCATTACACGCAAGTCATAGAGACCGCCATCGATCAAATTACCGGAATTCCCTGCACCCTTATGTTCTACGGCGGAGAAAATGAAACTCCTGTTTCGAATCAGCCGCTTGTATCGTCTGTCGGTCTGACTCCGTTTTCCACCGTAAAATTGGATCCGCGCTATACCTTTGATACCTTTGTCGTCGGTAAAAACAATAATCTTGCGCATGCCGCTTCCCTTGCGGTCGCCGAAAATCCCGGAGGCATCTATAACCCTCTCTCTTTATCTACGGGGGCGTGGGACTCGGAAAAACGCATTTAATGCAGTCAATCGCACATTTTGTACTTCAGCATAATCCGAGCGCCAAGGTGCAGTATGTGACCAGTGAGTCCTTTACCAACGAGCTCATTGAGGCCATCCGAAGCAAAAACAACTACACGACGACCGAATTTCGTGAAAAGTACCGCCACATCGACGTTCTTCTGATCGATGATATTCAGTTTATAATAGGAAAGGACAGAACTCAGGAGGAGTTCTTCCACACCTTCAATGCCCTGCACGGCGCCAAGAAGCATATCATTATATCTTCGGATAAACCGCCGAGAGAACTTGTTACCCTGGAAGATCGTCTGCGCTCCCGCTTCGAGTGGGGGCTGACCGTAGATATCCAGCCGCCGGACTATGAGACGCGCATGGCGATTTTGAGAAAACGCGAAGAACTGGACCACATCAATGTCGACAACGACGTAATCCAGTACATCGCCTCGAATGTGCGCAGCAATATTCGAGAGCTCGAAGGATCTCTGACAAAAATTGTCGCCTTCGGCAAGCTGAACCACATGGAAGTCAATTTGGAGCTCGCGCAGAAGGTACTTCGGGATATCATAGATCCCAATGTGCACCAGGAAATCACGCCGCAGTTCATTATTCAGATTGTCGCGGAACACTACGGATTTTCCGAAGCGGATCTCATCGGGAACAAGCGCACCAGAGAGCTCGCGACCGCAAGACAAATCGGCATGTATCTCTGCCGCGAGATGACCGATGCGGCTTTGCAGCAAATCGGGGCAAGCTTCGGCGGCAAGGATCACACCACGGTGCTCTATGCAATTCGTAAGATATCCCAGGATATCCCAGATAATAAGGATCTCGCCGGGACCGTGGATGTCCTGAAAAAGAAGATTTCTGCACAGTAATTCACAGAGAGATGTACCCGAAAGGCAACCTATCCACCCTGTTGTTCAAGCGGAAAAAGCTTACGGACAGCGCCTTTGCGGTGGATGCTCACATACTCACAGCCCCTATTATTATGATTACGGGATAAAATGAAAGAGAGGACGGCTCTATGAAGCTCGCGTTCAACAAAGAGAAACTCACAGCGGCTTTGGGAATTGTTTCCAGAGCAATTCCGACCCGAACGACCAACCCCATTTTAAGTTGTATCTTATTTGACGCTTCGGAAGACAAGGTGACCCTGATTGCCAATGACTCCGAATTCGGAATTTCGACCGAAGTGGAAGGTATCATTCGCGAAAAAGGAAAGGTAGCACTCGATGCCAGACTGGTCGGCGATATCATTCGCAAGCTGGAAGGCGGAGATGAACTTGTAAACATTGAGACGGAGTCGAATTTTACAACGAAGATTTCTTGCAGCGATGTGCTTTTCACGATTCCGGGCAGAGACGGTGAGGAGTTCTCCTATCTTCCGCAGATAGAGCGGGAACATAGCCTGCGCCTCAGTCAGTTCACGCTCAAAGAAGTCATTCGTAAGACCATCTTTGCGGCGGCTTTGAACGACAGCAATAAGATGATGGGCGGTGAGTTTGTCAATATCAAAGGTCGTGTCGCAACCTTTGTGGCTCTCGACGGCCATCGTGTCGCGGTGAGAAGTATTGCGCTGCGCGAGGGCGAGGAAGATTTCCACGCGATTATCCCCGGAAAGACCATGAATGAAATCAGCAAAATCATGGAGGATGACAACGAGAAAGAGGTGGAGCTCTTCTTCTCGAAGAACCATGTGCTCTTTTCCTTTGACGGGACGCTGGTGCTTTCGCGTCTCATCGACGGAGAGTACTTTAAGATTGAGCACATGCTCTCGAAAGACTATGTGACCAGAGTCGAAATTAATCGTGTGAAGTTCCTCGGGAACATTGACCGCGCTACCATCTTGATCAAAGAGAGCGATCATAAGCCGATTGTTCTTGATATTCGGGATCAAAAGCTTCAGCTGAAGGTGAAGTCTTCTTACGGATCGATGGACGGAGAAGTGCCTTGTGAAAAGAGCGGAAACGATTTGTTGATTGCGTTCAATCCGAAGTTTCTGATGGATGCGCTCCGTGCCATCGATGATGAGACCGTGACCCTCTACTTCACCAACGCAAAATCTCCCTGCTTCCTCAGGGATGAGCATGACAGCTTTGTCTATTTGATTTTGCCGGTCAATTTTGTCGCCTAAGGCGAAGAAGGAAAAAGACGTGAAGGAAGTAAAATCAAAGACGCTTTTATTAAACTGGATCAGGCACTGAAACTCTCGGGGGCCTGCGATCTGGGTTCCGATGCGAAGTATGCAATTCAGGGCGGAGAGGTCTCCGTAAACGGAGAAGTCGAAGAACGTCGCGGCCGCAAATTGCATCCGGGAGATTGCTTCTCCTTTGACGGGCATGATTATCGAATCGTTGGAGCTTGAGAATTTCAGAAATTACCGAAACGGAAAGTTCATCTTTTCGCCGGGGAGTAATCTGCTCTACGGGGACAATGCGCAGGGAAAGACCAATCTTTTAGAGGCGCTATACTACTGTGCCGGCGCAAAATCACAGCGCGCCGGCAAGGACCGAGAAATGATACGTTTCGGAGAGAACGAGGCGCACATCAAACTCTTGGTTCGGAGCAGAGATATACCGAGGCGCATTGACATTCATCTCAGAAAAAACGGCAGTAAGGGCATTGCGGTTGACGGGATTCCGCTTCGTCGCGCAAGCGAGCTCTTCGGCACGGTGAAAATGGTGGTTTTTTCTCCGGAGGATCTGAACTTGATTAAGAGCGGTCCCGCGGAGCGGCGTCGTTTTCTGGACATGGAATTATGTCAACTGAATCGACGCTATGTCAAAGAACTGCTGAACTATAATCGCGCCTTGTTGCAGCGAAACAAGCTCTTAAAAGAGCTCTCCTTCCGTTCGGAATTGATGGAAACCTTGGATCTCTGGGATGAACAGTTGGTCGCAGCCGGAATTGCGCTGATGCAGAGTCGTGCGGTTTTTCTGGAACAGTTGAATGAAATCTGTGTGGAAAAATACGCTTCTCTCACGGGACAAAAGGAGGCGCTTCGTCTCTGCTATGAGCCCAATATCACGGAAGAGCGCTATGCGGCGTCGCTGCAACGGAGCCGTGAATTCGATCTTCGGCAAAAAGCGACTTCGGTCGGACCGCATCGCGATGACATTGCGTTCTATTTGCGTCAAGGACAGGGCGAGGAAATGGATCTCCGAAAATTCGGTTCCCAAGGGCAACAGAGATCTGCGGCGCTTGCTGTGAAACTGTCGGAGTTTGCGCTCATGCAGAGAGAGAGCGGTGAAAATCCGGTTTTTTTACTGGATGATGTGCTCTCGGAGCTTGATACGGACAGGCAAAAGCAACTCTTAAAGAGCATACGGGAAGTACAAACCGTGCTTACAAGCACCGGTATGGATAATTTGTTGCAGGATGGTTTTCAGATTTCCAAAAAATTTTTGGTAAAGATGGGAACGGTAACAGAGGTTACGGAGGAGGAAAGTGCATGAGTGAAGAATACAACGCAGACCAAATACAGGTTCTGGAAGGTCTGGAAGCAGTTCGGAAGAGACCGGGCATGTACATCGGTTCGACCTCTTCGCGGGGACTGCATCATCTCGTGTACGAAATTGTGGATAATTCCGTCGATGAGGCATTGGCCGGTTACTGCAGCGAGATTGAAGTGACGGTACATCGCGACAATTCCGTGACAGTCAAGGACAACGGAAGAGGAATTCCCGTCGATATTCAAAAGAAACTGGGAATTCCGGCAATCGAAGTGGTGTTTACGGTTTTGCATGCGGGCGGAAAGTTCGGCGGCGGCGGATATAAAGTATCCGGCGGTCTTCACGGTGTCGGTGCGTCCGTGGTGAATGCGCTCTCTGTCCGGCTCAAGGTTCAGGTCTACCGGAACGGAAAATGCTATGAAGAGGAGTTTGCGCGCGGAAAAACAACGGTTCCCCTGCATGTGGTGCGTGAAGTCAGTCCGGATTTACACGGTACGGTCGTTCACTTTATGCCGGATTCCGAGATTTTCGAGACCACGGTTTATGACTATGAGACGCTGCGTGTACGCCTCAGAGAGACAGCTTTTCTGACCAAAAATCTGAAAATCACTCTGACGGATGAACGTGAAGAGGGAAAGAGCGAGAGCTTTCACTTCGAGGGCGGAATACGTGAATTTGTGCAGTATTTAAATCGCGGTAAAAATGTGCTCTACGATCAGGTCATTTCCTGTGAAGAAAAGCGGGAAGGCGTAATGGTCGAGGTAGCTATGCAACATAATGATAGCTACAATGAAAATATATTCACATTCGTGAATAACATAAATACACCGGAGGGCGGAACTCACCTGACCGGCTTTAAGAATGCAATCACAAAGACCTTTAACGACTATGCGCGGACCAGAAAGTTACTCAAAGAGAGCGATGAAAATTTGACCGGTGAGGATCTGCGAGAGGGACTCACGGCCATTGTTTCCGTCAAAGTTGAAAATCCGCAGTTTGAGGGTCAGACCAAGCAGAAGCTCGGGAACTCCGAGGTCACCGGTGCGGTGAGTTCGGTGCTGAGTGAACAGCTCACTTATTTTTTGGAGCAGAATCCGGCGATTGCAAAGCAAATTTGCGACAAGGCCATACTCGCGCAGCATGCGCGGGCGGCAGCGAGAAAGGCACGCGACTTAACGCGCAGAAAATCCGCATTGGACGGCATGGCGCTGCCCGGAAAGTTGGCGGATTGCTCGAGTAAGGATCCGGAGGAATGCGAAATTTTCATTGTCGAGGGAGATTCGGCAGGCGGTTCGGCGAAGACCGCACGCGATCGAAAGACCCAGGCTATTCTGCCTCTCCGCGGTAAGATCCTGAATGTAGAGAAGGCGAGAATGGATCGCGTCTACGGAAATGCGGAAATTAAGGCGATGATTACCGCTTTCGGTGCCGGAATCCACGAGGATTTCGATATCTCCAAACTGCGCTATCACAAAATCATCATCATGACGGATGCCGATGTGGACGGTGCGCACATTGCGACCCTGATGCTCACCTTCATCTACCGCTATATGCCGCAGCTCATTCAGGAGGGCTATGTGTACCTAGCGCAGCCGCCGCTTTATAAGTTGGAGAAAAATAAGCGCATCTGGTACGCATACTCCGACGAGGAGTTGAATCGAATTTTGCAGGAAGTCGGCAGAGACGATAGCAACAAGATTCAGCGATACAAGGGACTCGGTGAGATGGATGCGGAGCAGCTTTGGGAGACTACAATGGATCCGGAGCGGCGCGTGTTGCTTCGTGTGAGTATGGATGAAGATGCCCGCTCGGAACTGGAACTCACTTTCACGACCTTAATGGGAGATCAGGTGGAACCGCGCCGGGAATTCATCGAAAACAATGCGAAGTACGTGACAAATCTTGATATTTGACGAAACGGGGGCTATGGATGGAACCGAATGTATTTGATCAGATCAAAGAAGTTGATCTGAAAAAAACAATGGAGAAGTCGTATATCGACTATGCGATGTCCGTCATTGCGGCGCGCGCGTTGCCGGATGTGCGAGACGGCTTAAGCCGGTGCAGCGTCGCATCCTGTTCTCCATGTTTGAATTGAACAATGGACCGGACAAAGCCCACAGAAAATGCGCGCGTATTGTCGGTGACACCATGGGTAAGTATCACCCGCACGGTGACTCGTCGATTTACGGGGCACTCGTCAATATGGCCCAGGAATGGGCCATGCGAAATTGCCTGGTCGACGGACACGGAAACTTCGGTTCCATAGACGGCGACGGCGCTGCGGCGATGCGTTACACGGAGGCGCGCCTCTCCAAGATTGCGATGGAGATGATTGCGGACATCAATAAGGACACGGTGGATTTTGTTCCGAACTTTGATGAAACCGAACAGGAACCTGTGGTCTTGCCGAGCCGCTATCCGAATTTACTGGTCAACGGTGCCCAGGGCATTGCGGTCGGTATGGCGACCAATATTCCGCCGCATAATTTGCGGGAAGTCGTAGCTGCGGTCGATTGTCTTATCGAGAATAAGATTGCGGACCGGGAGACAACACTGGATGAAGTCATCTCTCTCGTCAAGGGACCGGACTTTCCGACCGGAGCCACCATACTCGGAAAAAGCGGTGTACTGGAGGCCTATCGGACCGGAAGAGGAAAAATTCGTGTTCGCGCCGTGACCAATATTGAGCCGATGCAGAACGGAAAGCATCGCATCGTGGTGACGGAGCTCCCCTATCTGGTCAATAAGGCGAGACTCATAGAGAAGATTGCGGATTTGGTGCGCGATAAGCGGGTGGACGGCATTACGGATCTTCGGGATGAGTCAAACCGCGAGGGCATGCGCATTGTCATTGAACTTAGAAAAGATGTCAATCCGCAGATTGTACTGAATCGGCTCTTAAAGCACACTCAGCTTGAGGACACCTTCGGTGTCATCATGCTCGCACTGGTCAACAATGAGCCCAGGGTTCTGAATCTCTTGCAGATGCTCGAGCACTATCTCGAGCACCAGAAGGATGTGGTAACGCGGAGAACCAAGTATGACTTAAACCGCGCGGAAGAGAGAGCGCACATCTTAAAGGGTCTCCTGATTGCACTCGATCACATCGACGAAGTGATACGTATTATACGCGAGAGCCGCAGCGTGGCGCTTGCAAAACAGAGCTTAATGGAGCGTTTTGCACTCACGGATGTCCAAGCCCAGGCCATTGTGGACATGCGACTCCGCGCCCTGACCGGCTTGGAGCGGGAAAAGCTCGAGGCCGAGTATCAGGAGCTTGAGCGGAAAATTGCCTACTTTAAGAGCATACTCGAAGATGAGAAGAAATTGCTTGCCGTCATCCAAGAAGAGATGGATTTGGTCGCGGAAAAATACGGAGACGACAGAAGAACCGGTTTCGGCATCAGCGATGAGATGGAGGCCGAAGACTTGATTCCGGACGAAGTGGTTGTTGTCGCGATGACAAACCGCGGTTACATTAAGCGCATGAATCCGGACTTCTTCCGCAATCAGGCGCGGGGCGGTAAGGGCATACGCGGCATGCAGACCATAGAGGATGATTTCATCACAGATCTTCTGATGACCACGACACACCGTCCGATCGATTTCTTCACCAATAAGGGAAGACTGTATCGGCTCAAGGTGTATCAGATTCCGGATGCGAGCAGAACGGCGCGCGGTACGGCAATCGTAAATCTGTTACAACTGCAGCCGGATGAAAAAGTTACGGCCATGATTTCCTATCGCAAGAAGAGCGAGACCAAGTATCTCTTCATGGCGACCAAACAGGGTATGGTCAAGAAGACCGAGCTCAGCGCTTATATGAATGTTCGAAGCAACGGCCTTGCGGCAATTGCACTCCGTGAGGACGATGAACTCATCGGTGTTAAGGCGAGCCGCGGAACGGAAGATGTGCTCTTGGTGACGCAGAACGGCCAGAGTATACTTTTCTCAGAGGAGACGGTTCGTGTTACGGGAAGAAATTCCTACGGTGTCAAGGGAATTGCGCTCCGCGAGGGCGATGCGGTCGTCGCGATGCAACTTACAGCACAGGGCGAAGAACTTTTGACCGTCACTGCCTACGGTATGGGTAAGCGGACGGAACTCACGGAATTCCATGCACAGAACCGCGGCGGCTACGGTAATCTCTGCCATAAACTGACGGATAAGACAGGACTCTTAATCGGTGCAAAGCTGGTTCGGGAGGATCGGGAGATACTGCTGATTACGAATACCGGTGTTATGATACGGATTTCGGTCGGTGATATTTCCAAGTACGGTCGTCTTGCGTCCGGTGTGAAACTCATGAACATTGAGCGGGACGGTGAAGAAGAAATCAGAATCGCCGGAATCGCAACGGTAAAAGAGAGCATGAGCGCTGTACAGGAGAATGAAACAGATGCAGAGTCCGGCGAGGACAGTGAAGATATAGAAACTGACAAATAAGAAACAACAAGATATAGAAGGAAAAAACAAATTGCTGCGCCCGGAAACAAAGTCTGAAAAAGATTCAAAAAAATGGCTTTTATCCGTTGACAGATGGCAAAAACATCCGTTATAATGGCGTAGCAATTCGTTTCCGGAGAAATACTCAAGAGGCCGAAGAGGCCCCCCTGCTAAGGGGGTAGGTCGGGTAATACCGGCGCGAGGGTTCAAATCCCTCTTTCTCCGCTCGAATTTCCGAATGAAAATGCTTTAAAAAAGTGTTGACAGAGGAAATTCAAAGTGATAAAGTAAGGGAGTTGCGCCTGAAAAGGCCGACAACCAAAAGAACCTTGAAAATCAAAGATCAGACAGTACAAACAACCCTGAAATCTCTGTGAAAACAGAGGGCTTGCGGACATTTTTCGAATGTGTTCGTGAGCTTCCAAAAGAATTTCAAAAAGAACCAAACCAAGTAATAACGGGTAAAATAACTGAGAAAGACCAACGTTATTTTGACCGGAACGAACAAACTTTAAATTGAGAGTTCGATCCTGGCTCAGGATGAACGCTGGCGGCGTGCTTAACACATGCAAGTCGAACGAGAAATGTAGACGGAAACCTTCGGGCGGAAGCCTTCATTTCGAGTGGCGGACGGGTGAGTAACGCGTGGGTAACCTGCCTCATACAGGGGGATAACAGTTGGAAACGACTGTTAATACCGCATAAGACCACAGCATCGCATGATGCGGGGGTAAAAACTCCGGTGGTATGAGATGGACCCGCGTTCGATTAGCCAGTTGGCGGGGTAACGGCCCACCAAAGCGACGATCGATAGCCGATCTGAGAGGATGACCGGCCACATTGGGACTGAGACACGGCCCAAACTCCTACGGGAGGCAGCAGTGGGGAATATTGCACAATGGGGGAAACCCTGATGCAGCGACGCCGCGTGAGTGAAGAAGTACTTCGGTATGTAAAGCTCTATCAGCAGGGAAGAAAAATGACGGTACCTGAGTAAGAAGCCCCGGCTAACTACGTGCCAGCAGCCGCGGTAATACGTAGGGGGCAAGCGTTATCCGGATTTACTGGGTGTAAAAGGGAGCGCAGACGGTTGCGCAAGTCTGAAGTGAAATCCCGAGGCTTAACCACGGGACTGCTTTTGGAAACTGTGCGACTTGAGTATCGGAGGGGCAGGCGGAATTCCTAGTGTAGCGGTGAAATGCGTAGATATTAGGGAAGAACACCGGTGGCGAAGGCGGCCTGCTGGACGAAAAACTGACGTTGAGGCTCGAAGGCGTGGGGAGCAAACAGGATTAGATACCCTGGTAGTCCACGCGGTAAACGATGAATACTAGGTGTTGGTGCCCAAAGGGCATCGGTGCCGTCGCAAACGCAATAAGTATTCCACCTGGGGAGTACGTTCGCAAGAATGAAACTCAAAGGAATTGACGGGGACCCGCACAAGCAGTGGAGCATGTGGTTTAATTCGAAGCAACGCGAAGAACCTTACCAAATCTTGACATCCTTCTGACCGCACCGTAATGGGTGCTTTCCTTCGGGACAGGAGTGACAGGTGGTGCATGGTTGTCGTCAGCTCGTGTCGTGAGATGTTGGGTTAAGTCCCGCAACGAGCGCAACCCCTATTGCCGGTAGCCAGCAGGTAAAGCTGGGCACTCCGGCGAGACTGCCCGGATAACCGGGAGGAAGGCGGGGATGACGTCAAATCATCATGCCCCTTATGATTTGGGGCAACACACGTGCTACAATGGCGTTAACAAAGAGAAGCGAGAACGCGAGTTTAAGCAAAGCTCAAAAATAACGTCTCAGTTCGGACTGCAGTCTGCAACTCGACTGCACGAAGCCGGAATTGCTAGTAATCGCGAATCAGCATGTCGCGGTGAATACGTTCCCGGGTCTTGTACACACCGCCCGTCACACCATGGGGAGTCAGCAACGCCCGAAGTCAGTGACCCAACCGCAAGGAGGGAGCTGCCGAAGGCGGGGCGGATAACTGGGGTGAAGTCGTAACAAGGTAGCCGTATCGGAAGGTGCGGCTGGATCACCTCCTTTCTAAGGAAAAAGTAAGGGTTGTTTGTGCTGTCTGGTTTTTGATCAAAGGTTCAACCGGATTTCCGGTGTCGATGCGTCTTCTTGAAACACCCGTTCCCATCCCGAACACGACGGTTAAGAGGAAGACGGCCGAAGGTACTATGCTGGTAACGGCATGGGAGAATAGGCGGGCGCCGGATTATTATGGGGGTGTAGCTCAGTTGGGAGAGCACCTGCCTTGCAAGCAGGGGGTCAAGAGTTCGAATCTCTCCATCTCCATTTTTGCACCTTGAAAAATCGCATACAGAATGAATATTCAATTAAGAATATCTAGACATCCGAGGTGATACGACGAAAGTCGTATCCGATAGATGTGACGAAAGTCATGTCTATGAATGTAATAATACGTAACTCTGTGAGAGCAGAGTTGACCAACCCGCATGTTCTTACGCTAGAGAACATGTAAGAGGTTAAACAGAAAAGAGCGTAGGGCGGATGCCTTGGCACTAAGAGCCGATGAAGGACGTGATAAGCTGCGATAAGCTGCGGGGAAGAGCAAATATCTATTGATCCGCAGATTTCCGAATGGGGAAACCTACTGCAGAAGACCTGCAGTGACTGTGCGTAAATCCATAGCGTACAGCCGGGAACCCGCTGAACTGAAACATCTAAGTAGGCGGAGGAAAAGAAAACAACAGTGATTCCGTAAGTAGTGGCGAGCGAACACGGAAGAGCTCCAAACCGCGGTGCGTGCACCGCGAGGGTTCGAGACTGCATAAGGGAATTGAATGGTTACCGGAAGGACTTTGGAAAAGTCCGCCACAGAGGGTGAAAGCCCCGTACGGGAAAACGATTCGAAACTCGGCAGGATCCAGAGTACCACGAGACACGTGAAACCTTGTGGGAATACGGGGGGACCACCCCCTAAGGCTAAATACTACTTAGTGACCGATAGTGCATAGTACTGTGAAGGAAAGGTGAAAAAGGACCCCGGGAGGGAGTGAAAAAGAACCTGAAACCCTATGTTTACATGCAGTGGAAGTGCGATACATGAACGCACAACCGCGTACTTTTGTAGAACGGTCCGGCGAGTTGCCGGTGCTGGCAAGGTTAAGGACTACAGGTCCGGAGCCGAAGGGAAAACCGAGTCTTAATAGGGCTTACAGTCAGCATCGGCAGACCCGAAAACCGGGTGATCTATCCATGTCCAGGTTGAAGTTCCCGTAAAGGGAATGGAGGACCGAACACACATCCGTTGAAAAGGGTGGTGATGAGGTGTGGATAGGGGAGAAATTCAATCGAACCCGGAGATAGCTGGTTCTCCTCGAAATAGCTTTTAGGGCTAGCCTCGACTTAGTCAGACGGAGGTAGAGCACTGAATTCCTGAGGGGCGTCAAAAGCCTCACCAAGGGATATCAAACTGCGAATGCCGCACTGATGATGGTCAGGGAGTCAGACTGTACGAGATAAGTTGGACAGTCAAAAGGGAAAGAGCCCAGACCTACAGCTAAGGTCCCAAAAATACGTGTTAAGTGGAAAAGGATGTGGGATTTCGAAGACAGCTAGGATGTTGGCTTAGAAGCAGCCACACATTCAAAAGAGTGCGTAATAGCTCACTAGTCGAGAGGTCCTGCGCCGAAAATTTCCAGGGCTAAAACACGATACCGAAGCTTAGGAATGTAGCAATACATTGGTAGAGGAGCAATCTCAGAGTGCCGAAGCGTTACCGTAAGGAAGCGTGGAGTTCTGAGAAGAGAGAATGCCGGAATGAGTAGCAGAATGATGTGAGAATCATCATGGCCGAATATCCAAAGGATTCCAGGGTAAAGCTGATCTGCCCTGGGTAAGTCAGGGACCCTAAGGCGAGGGAGAAATCCGTAGTCGATGGACAGCAGGTTCATATTCCCTGCACCTGACATGATCAGAACTGTGGGGACACGGAACAAAACCGGACCCGGGAGAGCAAAAGACCGGGCGAAGCGAAGTTAGGAGTGCGGTGAGGCAAATCCGCCGCACAATCCGAAAGCGTGATAGGGAGCGAAAAATAAGTAGCGAAGCCGGTGGAGGGACTGTCGAGAAAAAGCCGCTATTGTATCATGTCAGCCCGTACCGCAAACCGACACAGGTGGATGAGGAGAGAATCCTAAGGCCGGCGGGAGAAGCATTGTTGAGGAACTCGGCAAAAATGACCCCGTAACTTCGGGAGAAGGGGTGCTGCAGAGATGCAGCCGCAGAGAAAAAGGCTCAAGCAACTGTTTAGCAAAAACACAGGTCTATGCGAAACCGTAAGGTGAGGGTATATGGGCTGACGCCTGCCCAGTGCTGGAAGGTTAAGAGGAGAGGTTAGCGCAAGCGAAAGCTTTGAATTTAAGCCCTCAGTAAACGGCGGCCGTAACTATAACGGTCCTAAGGTAGCGAAATTCCTTGTCGGGTAAGTTCCGACCCGCACGAAAGGCGTAATGATTTGAGCGCTGTCTCAACAATGCACCCGGTGAAATTGAAGTACCAGTGAAGATGCTGGTGACCTGCGCCAGGACGGAAAGACCCCATGGAGCTTTACTCCAGCTTGATACCGGGATTCGGTGTTACTCGTACAGGATAGGTGGGAGGCTAAGAAGGAAGGACGCCAGTCTTTCCGGAGCCGCTGTTGGGATACCACCCCTGTGGCACTGGATTTCTAACCTACATCCGTGAACCGGATGGGGGACAATGTCAGGTGGGGAGTTTGACTGGGGCGGTCGCCTCCGAAAGTGTATCGGAGGCGCTCAAAGGTTCCCTCAGAATGGTTGGAAACCATTCGAAGAGCGCAAAGGCAGAAGGGAGCTTGACTGCGACACCGACGGGTGGAGCAGGTACGAAAGTAGGACTTAGTGATCCGGTGGTATAAAGTGGGATTGCCATCGCTCAACGGATAAAAGCTACCCTGGGGATAACAGGCTTATCACTCCCAAGAGTTCACATCGACGGAGTGGTTTGGCACCTCGATGTCGGCTCATCGCATCCTGGGGCTGAAGTCGGTCCCAAGGGTTGGGCTGTTCGCCCATTAAAGCGGTACGCGAGCTGGGTTCAGAACGTCGTGAGACAGTTCGGTCCCTATCCGGCGCGGGCGTAAGATATCTGAGAGGAGCTGTCCTTAGTACGAGAGGACCGGGATGGACTGACCACTGGTGCACCGGTTGGGGAGCAACCCCATGGCCGGGTAGCCAAGTCGGGACGGGATAAACGCTGAAGGCATCTAAGCGTGAAGCCCCCCTCAAGATGGGATATCTCATGCGAAAGCGGTAAGACCCCTTGAAGACGACAAGGTAGATAGGAGAGAGGTGTAAGCGTGGCGACACGTTCAGCTGACTCTTACTAATCGGTCGAGGGTTTAACCAAAGGGTTTGGGAAAAGAGATGAATAGATAGAATTCTGTGTGCGGTTTTCAGGGTGTAAAGATGGCCCGATGGCTCAGTTGGTTAGAGCGCCGCCCTGTCACGGCGGAGGTCGACGGTTCAAGTCCGTTTCGGGTCGCTAGGTTTGATACAAACAGTTTGGGATCTTAGCTCAGCTGGGAGAGCATCTGCCTTACAAGCAGAGGGTCACAGGTTCGAGCCCTGTAGGTCCCATTTACCAAACCAATGTATGTCGTGCCGATGTGGCTCAATGGCAGAGCAGCTGATTTGTAATCAGCAGGTTATCGGTTCGAGTCCGATCATCGGCTTTGGTATCAGACCAAACAATATGGGAAATTCCCGAGTGGCCAAAAGGGGACAGACTGTAAATCTGCTGGCACTGCCTTCAGTGGTTCGAATCCACTTTCCCCCACTCCACAGTTTCGACTGTGAACTTACAAATTGGTGTGGAGACACATCACATACTGTCGCGGGGTAGAGCAGTCCGGAAGCTCGTCGGGCTCATAACCCGGAGGTCGCAGGTTCAAATCCTGTCCCCGCAATCCATGCCTTGGTAGCTCAGTTGGTAGAGCGGAGGACTGAAAATCCTTATGTCACTGGTTCGATTCCGGTCCAAGGCATTTTTCTTTTATCTAAAAAGAGCAGGGCTCGTAGTTTAGAAAAAGAAAGATGGGATACTAGCTCAGGTGGTAGAGCACTTGACTTTTAATCAAGTTGTCGCGGGTTCGAGTCCCGCGTATCTCAGTTATGAGAGCATGAGTCATCGCAGTCGCTGCGATGGCTTTTTTTGATACAAAATCGATTTGATATGGCGTAAGCGTAAATAGGGAGAAAACGGTGAATGTGAGCGAAGAAGAGAGAGTGCACGAAATCATGCGTCGCTTAAATGAGCACTTTGAGGACAAACCCATGGAATTTCTGACGGAGCGCGAGCCCTGGAAGCTTCTGTTCGCGACCATACTGAGCGCCCAATGCACAGATGCGCGCGTCAATCAGGTGACCAAGGAACTCTACCGAAAGTACCCGAGTGTCGAGGCAATTGCATCCGCAGGCATCGATGAACTGGAGCGCGAGATTTATACGACGGGTTTCTATCACAATAAGGCAAGAAATTTGCAGGCTTGTGCGAGGGCTTGCTCACAAACTTCGGCGGTGAAGTGCCGGATGAGATGGAAGATCTATTGACCCTTCCCGGTGTCGGGAGAAAGACGGCAAGTCTGATTCTGGGAGAAATCTACGGAAAACCCTCGATTGTCGTGGACACACATGTGAAGCGCGTCTCAAGACGTCTCGGACTGGTTGTATCGAAGGATCCGACCAAGGTGGAGGCCGAGTTGAAAGCAGTGTTGCCGGAGTCTATTGGATCCTATGGAATACCAGACTCATGGCGCTCGGAAGGACCTACTGTATGGCAAGAGGCGCAAATTGCCAGGCTTGTTACCTGATGGATCTCTGTCCGAAGGTGGATGTGAAGGAAGCATAGTGTTTTACACGGACAATGCCGCAAAGGGAATCAGGGGTGAAGAAAAAAAGCAGAACAGTAAAGAAACAGACAAGCAGAGAATGAGACAAGCAAAAGAAACAGGCAAAGCGGTAGGCAAGCAGAAAAAAACAGACAAACAAAGAAGCAGAGAACATACAAGCAAAGAAATAGCTAAGCAGAAAAAAACGGACAAATAAAAAAAGCAGAGAAGCAGAGAACATACAAAGCAGAGAAACAGGTAACAGAAAAAGCGGACAAATAAAAAAAGCAGAAGAGCAGACAAACACAAAAAGCAGAGAACAGACAGAGAACACACAAGCAAAAGAAACAGGCAAGCAGAAAAACGGTCAAGCAGAACAACGCTCAAACAGAACAACGGACAAGCAAATAACAGACAGGCGGAAAAACAGACAAAGATAAGCAGAAAAGCAGCTTGCTTGAAGTGTCCGGAAAGCAAAACAGGAGTCTGCGATAACGTGAGAAACGCAGTGTTACAATCGCGGAAGCCGAGAGAGTATGGTGTGCTTCGGGAGGAGAATCGATGAATATGGTCCTACATGAACCTGAAATTCCGTTTAACACAGGGGCAATCAGGGAGAACCTGTGTCGCGACCGAAACAGCCCTTCATCTCATCAAGCCCTATGGTTTTGAACTCACGGACAAGTACTTAAAAGCGAGCGGGAATGGACTATTGGAGCAAACTCTCGCTCACGGAGTATGCGAGTTATGAGGTCTTTCTACAGCAGAATCGAGAGAATTTATCGGCTGCGGGAAAAGCCGGGCGTAAGCTTTGGTTTGCGACCACGAAGGCAGAGCAGACCTATGCGGATGTCAAGTTCGGGCCGGACGATTACATCATGTTCGGAAAAAGAGTCAGCCGGTATCCCCGAGAAATACTTGCTCGAACAAAGATGCCTGCATCCGAATTCCCATGTGGGGAGATATTCGCTCTTTGAATCTCTCGAATGCCGTTGCCGTTATCTTGTATGAGGCGCTTCGCCAACAGGATTTTGCCGCCTTGGAAAAGAAAGGGGCACTGCATCGATTGCAGTGGGAGGGAGAGCGGAAATATTAAGTTTTATGTAAGCAAACTGTTAAGAACAAGGGTAGTTCTTGTCTTGAATACAGTGGATATACAGGCTAAAATAGAGAAGGTTTCAAACGAAAGGGAGCATGTACTCCCGGAATATACAGGAGGAGGAAAAGTAAAATGAAGAAGGCATTAAGCATGTTTGCAGCTGCGGCAATGATTTCGGTGATGATGGCGTCGAGCTCGTTTGCATACATCGGATGGGTCAGAGATACGAGATTTACACCGGAGAGATGGTGGTACTCGACGCAGGACAATTTCGGTGACTGGTACCGCGGTGAGACCGGCAAGGTCAAGTGGGCTTGGATTGACAGCAACCACGACGGTCTTGAGGAGTGCTACTGCTTCGGTGACGACGGCTGGATGAAGGCAAACCAGAGAACGCCGGACGGCTACTATGTCAACGAGAAGGGCCAGTGGGTCGTGAACGGTGTCGTGCAGACTCGTTCGGCGCACTACTACGCACCAGGGTGCAAGAAGATAATTGAGACTGAGAACAGCTCGGAGAAATCCGAGCTGTTTTTGTTTTTCTTAGAAGTCCTTTTCCTGTCAGTCATTCGGGTTCTGTGGTAAAATGATACATTGACGAAGAAGGAGGAACGGTATTGAGTACACAGGCGGGAAATCTGCTCTCGAGTGCAATTTTGCGCACGAGGGCCGGTGAGAGCGCAGGGTTCGAAAGATTTGTACCTTCTCAGCTATCAGAAGACATATCAGGGATATTGCGGCTCTCGGATTTTTCGGGAGGGCGTGCTGGGAAATTTATCAGCGCTCTATGAAGAAGTTTGGAATAAGCGGAGAGTATCCCGGAGTCCGGTATTTTCCGTTCCTGGCTTCGCGTTTTGTTGCGGGGAATGTGTGAAGCAGTACGGCGGGGAACTGCCGGCGGTGGTTGAATTTTCTGCGGATAACAGCACCGATAAGGAGCTCACCGAGCGAGCGACAACGGTGTTGATTTCTCTCGAAGAGCGCATCGGTATGCTCGGCGCCGGGAAGAAGAAGGCGAAAAAGAGCCGTCTCAAGACACGCATGCAATGGCTCCTGACGCTGGGCAGCATAGGCGCGACCTTTGCCGCGGTCTCGCTGCTCTTCGGATATTTGAACCGGGAATCCGGGGCGATACATCGCGCCAAGGCGGCAGTCAGCAGTGCGGTGGAAACTACGGAACACGCTTCCGCGGAAAGCGGAGGTGCACTTGCCTATGCCGGTTGGAACGAGGTGCGCGGGGAAGAAGCTATCTTACGGCAAACGGTCAATGGATGGAAGCTGCTGGTTTGAAGATGAGGATACGCTCTATTACTTCAATGAGGAAGGCTATGTGCTGACGGGTGACCACAATATGGAGCGCGAAACCTTTCATTTCGGAAAGAACGGTGCGCTCGAGAACATCACCTGCGCCTTGAACCGCGAAACGGGAAAGACTGTGCTCTCCGAAAAGATGAAGGAAGAGGGCAGAGCCGAAGCGGCCTCCGGTATCATTGCAAATTCCCTTACCATAGACGGGGAGTGGATTTACTACCTCTATATGGAGGATGAGCATGCCTCTCTGCCGAGTCTCCTGCGGGTGCGCAGAGACAGCAGCAATACCCAAGTCATAGCGGATAAGGTGAGCGGCTACACGGTACAACAAAAAGCAGTCTGGTATGCGCGTGAAAACAAGATTGAGCGCTTTGAGAAGGATGCCGCCGGGGCAGCCATCGGTGCGGGCTTCTATGTGGAGCAGGAGGAGAAGCACTATATCTTGCGAGACCGCTTCGGAAAGCGGGTTACGGAGGAACTTGAGAGCATCAACGGGCGTCGCTATACGCTCTCGGATGCGGTGATAGAGAATGTGATATCCGAGAGTACGGCCATAGGCGAACAGCGCTTCTATGCCGCAAATTTGGGCGTGAGTCCCTCTATTTTGACCGGCGAGGGAAAGGAGTATTTGCGCCACGGCGTGGCAATCGATGCCTTGACGGTTTTTGATTCCTCGCTCTATTACAGTGTGATGCTTTCGACGGAGGGCAGCGCACCGACAAGTCAGATATGGAAGCTGAATGTAAAGACCGGCAAAGCAGAAGCGGTGAGCGGTCTCTTCCCGGGTCGCGTTGTGCGCATGTTGCCCTATCCGGAGACAGATACCATCTACATGGAATACAGACCGGGTTCTCTGGGCTCGGTCTACGGAAAGCTTGCCATGGTTCGCGGAGACGAGACCTATCTCTTAGACGACAGCGCGTTTCGAAGCGGTGAGTTCGGAACGGGGAACGATAGATTGCTTCCGATTTGGGCCATGGATGACAGGGTTCTCGCCTATTGGGAAAACTGTGAGCCGAGTTCCGGTATCAACGGAGAAGTTAAGGTATTGGATCGTCAGGCGGTTCAGGTTCCGCTCAAAAAGAAAAAGCGCCTCGGCGAGTGGAAAAAGAGCGAGAAGCCCTTACTTTCGACGGGAAAGGGCGGAATACCGGAGACTACGCCGGAGGAGACCCCGGAAGCGGTGGAATCGACCGCGGAGCGTTTTCGTCAGGTGGAATCCCTGCCGCGCGCGAGAAATTTATCGGAGAAGAGACAACGGATTGGACCGAACCGCTGGACGGAAGCCGGGATTTCGGCATACTCGAAGGGCCGACCGAGGAGTAAAGATGCGGATTTTTTATTTGATGGGCAAGAGCGCGGCCGGAAAGGACACGATTTATCGAAAACTGTCGGAGCGTTTTCCTATGTTGCGCCCGCTGATTCCCTATACGACCAGGCCGCAACGGGCTGGGGAAGCGGAAGGGCGGGAATATCACTGTGAGCGAAGCTCGTTTTTCTCGAACTGCGCGAGAGCGGTCGCATGATAGAGGAGAGGGCGTATCAAACCGAGAAGGGACTCTGGCGCTACGGGAGTGTCGATGAGGGCGGCGGAGAAGATACGTTGTGGCTCGGCATCGGCACACTCGAGAGCTATCGGAAGTTTTGCTCTTATTTTGGCAGCGAGCGCGTAATTCCGCTCTACTTGGAGGTCGATGCCGGAGAGCGGTTAAAGAGGAGCTTTGCGCGGGAACAAAAGGAAGCCGTGCCCTGTTATGCCGAGTTGGTGCGCCGTTTTCAGGCGGACGAGGCGAGACTATGCCGAAGATAAACTGCTTGCGGCGGGGATCAAAAAGCGATATCGGAATGCGGAACTGGGCGCTTGCCTTGGCGAGTTGTATGAGGATATGTTACAATATGTGTGATTTTCGTGACATACTCGGGCAGAACATATCAAACAGAGACTGGAACAGAGCATAAGGCGCGATCAACTCTCCCACAGCTATTTGTTTCTCGGTGAGAAGGGAATGGGAAAGCAGGTCATGGCGCGCGCGTTTGCAAAGCGTTTACTCTGTACCGGGAGGAACGCGCCCCTGCGGTCACTGCACAGCTGTATTCAGCTCTGCGGCAGATACGCATCGGACGTCATCACAATCAGTCGGGATAAAAACGACCTTGGGTGTGGATCGGGTGAAGAGCAGCTCTCACAGGGAAATACGGATACGGCCGTTTTTCGGGTGAGAGCGCATTTTCATTATTCCGGAAGCGAGAAAAATGACCCAGCAGGCTCAAAAATGCGATTCTAAAGACCATAGAGGACCGCCGACATATGCGATTATCATTCTGCTCGCAGAGCAGGAGGAAAGCCTACTTCCGACGATACGGAGTCGTGTTTTGCGACTTTCCTTTCGTCCGGTTCCCGAGGCGAAATTTTAGAACGTCTGCTCGGGAAGGGGCGGATGGAAAAACGCGCCGAGGAGGCAGCGCGTTTTTCCCGCGGCATTTACCGGAGGGCCGAGGAAATGGCGCTCTCGGAAGAGGCCTATGCGCGCTATCGCAGGACGCTTGATTTACTCAGAGCTTTGCCGAAATGCGGCGAAACGGTATTTCACAGGGGCGCAGACAGAAATCACGGAGCTCTACCCGGAGCCGCGTGATTTTTGAGCTTTCTCCGCCTGTACTACCGCGATGTACTCTGCGTAAAGAGCGGCGGGAAGCAGTGCGGCGCTCATCTTCCCGCAGGAAGAAGAGGCACTGATACGGGAGGCAAAGGACCTGAGTTACGAACAGGCAGGTGTGATTTTAAAAAGAGACAGAGGCAGCCGAGGAGCGGTTCCGACTCAATGTGAATAAGGAACTTTCAGCGGAACTCCTGCTTCTTGCGATACGGAGGGAGTGATCGGAAATGACGGAGGTGATAGGCGTTCGCTTTCGCGAAGTCGGTACCATAGAAACTTACAGTGTTACGGGAGAACAGTTTCGGCGCGGTGACCACGTGCTCTGCGAGACACAGTGCGGTGTGGAATACGGAACTGTGATTCTGGGAAACTACACGCTCTGCGGATGTAAGGCAGAGAACCCCCCGCAGAGCATATTGGCGCGGGCCACAGAGGAGGATGCGGCGCGTGCCGCAGCCTATAAGAGCAAAGAGCGGGAGGCCCTTTTGTTCTGCCGGGAAAAGGCGGAAGAACTCGGACTCAACATGAAAATTATCTCGGCGGTATTTTCACTTCGGGATGACAAGGTGCTGTTCTTTTTCAGCGCGGAAGCGCGCGTGGATTTTCGCGTGCTCGTCAAGGGAACTCGGCGCACAGTATCAGAGACGCATCGAACTTCGCCAAGTCGGCGCGGAGACGAGACCAAATTGCTCGGCGGCATGGGAAATTGCGGCCGTCCGCTCTGCTGCCATTCCTATCTCTCGGAGTTTATGCCGGTGTCTATTAAGATGGCAAAAGAGCAGGGACTTGCGCTCAATCCGCAAAAAATCAGCGGGGCCTGCGGCCGTCTCATGTGCTGCCTGAAGCATGAGACCGATACCTATGCGGAACTCAACAAGACCCTTCCGCGGAAGGGAGACAGCGTGCAGCTTTCGGACGGTGTGCGCGGCGATGTGGTTGAGGTCAGCGTATTGAAAGCAGACCCTGCGTGTGGCCTGCTATGTGAACGGCGGAAGGAGCTGCGGGATGTCGCGGTTGCGGATACGGTGCTTGTGGAGCGAAAGAAGAAGGGCATGCCGCCGGCACAGAAGCGCGCCGCGGATGCGCAGCGGGAAGCGCGCGAAAAGAAGAAGGACGGCGAAGTGACGCCGCCCGCGAGAGAAGGAAGAGCAAGAGGCGGAAAGCGCGGCGGACAGCAGAGACAGAGTACAGGAGAAGAAGAAGTGACTTTCCTAAAAGCCGGGAGAGCGCATTGACGACTTACAGCGCAGTCAACTCGGTATCATTCAAAACCCGGCCCATTTCTGTTTCGGGACGGATGCGGTGCTGCTAAGCGGCTTTGTGCGCGCAGGCGGAAAAAGAGCAGGGTGGTGGATCTCTGTACCGGAAACGGCATCATCCCCTCTTACTCTCCGCAAAGACCCGTGCCAAGGAGATTACGGGCGTGGAAATTCAGGCTGAGATTGCCGATATGGCGCGCCGCAGCGTGCCATGAACGGTCTCGAGGAGAGGGTGCGGATTCTGCACGGCGATCTTCGAGAGGGTATTGCCGGTGCGAGCAGGGAGTGTCGATGTGGTGAGCTGTAATCCGCCCTACATGGCCCTTCGGCGCGGAGAGCAGAGTCAGGCGACAAGCCGTGCGATTGCAAGGCAGGAAATTTGCTGCTCCCTGGAAGAAGCGGTCAATGAGACAGCGCGTCTCCTGAAAAACGGCGGACGCGCCTATTTTGTATACTGACCCCATCGTCTCGACGAACTCTTTGCGGCTTGCAATGCTGCGCGCCTCACGCCGAAGCGCATGAAGTTTGCCCACCTACTCGGAGCGCGAGGCAAATTTGGTTGTTGGAAGCCGTAAAGGGCGGAGGCTCGTTTCTGCGAGGTCGAGGCACCCATTGTTGTTTTTCGTTCTCCCGGTGTGTACAGCGACGAAATCCGGGATATTTACGGATACTAAGGAGAGAGCAGTGGAACAGAGCGGAAAAATCTACCTGATTGCAACGCCCATCGGAAATCTGGGTGACATGAGCCCCCGCGCGATTGAGACCCTGCGGGCAGCGGATCTCATTGCGGCGGAGGATACCAGAAATACCATTAGCTCTTAAATCACTTTGAGATTAAGACACATATGACCAGCTATCACGAGTACAACCGGACCGAAAAAGGCCTACGAACTCGTGCGGCGCGCGGAACAGGGAGAGACCATCGCGGTTGTGAGCGATGCGGGCATGCCGGCGATATCCGATCCCGGAGAGGTGCTGGTCCGCATGGCTTTGGATGCGGGCATTGAAGTCACGATAGTCCCGGGACCCTGCGCGGCGGTGAGTGCGCTTGCAATCAGCGGGCAGACTACCGGTCGCTTTGTGTTTGAGGGCGTTTCTGCCGCAGGAGAAAAAGAGAGAAGGGCAAGGATAGAGGGCTCAGGGACGAGACAAGAACCATAGTTCTCTATGAAGCGCCGCACAGACTGACGAAGACCTTAGCGGAACTCGCCGAAGTGCTCGGCGGAGAGAGAGAACTCAGTTTGGTGCGTGAGCTCACAAAGCGGCATGAAGAAGTGCAGCGCGGCGATTTTTCCTACTTTTTGGAGCGCTACGCGGAGGAGGCCGGCCGTGCGGAAATTCGAGGCGAATATGTGCTGGTCATATCCGGAAAGAGCGAGGAAGAACTGCGCGCGGAAGAAATATCCGTTTTTCGGAGTTTACGCCGGCAGAACATGTGGCTTGGTACGAGTCCCAGGGCTATGACCGCAAGGAGGCCATGAAAAAAGCCGCAAAAGACCGCGGAATCAGCCGCAGAGAACTCTATCACATGTTGCTCTGATATGTTACACTAATAAGAATCGAAGAATATTCGGAGGGCTGAGGATATGGGAGAAAAATCAGAAAACCTTACTATATCACGACGGCAGTGCCTATGCTTCCGGCAAGCCGCACATTGGAAATACCTATGAGATTATCTTAGCGGATGCGATTGCCCGCTTTTAAGCGAGAGAGAACTTTGACGTCTACTTCCAGACCGGTACCGATGAACACGGTCAGAAGATTGAGGGCAAGCAAAGGATGCCGGCATGACGCCGCAGGCCTATGGATCAGGTCTCCGCGGAGATCAAGCGAATCTGGGACCTCATGAACACGTCCCTACGACCGCTTTATGCGAACCACCGAGCCCCTACCATGAGAAGCAGGTGCAGAAGATTTTCAAAAAAAGCTTTACGAGCAGGGGCGATATCTACAAGGGTTCCTACGAGGGTCTCTACTGCACGCCCTGCGAGAGCTCTGGACCGAGTCGCAGCTGGTCGACGGCAAGTGCCCGACCTGCGGCAGAGAAAGTGAAGCAGGCTTCGGAGGAGCATACTTTTTCCGCATGAGCAAGTATGCGGACCGCCTGATTCAGTACATCGAAGAGCATCCGGAATTTATTCAGCCCGTCTCCAGAAAAGAACGAGATGATGAATAACTTCCTGAAGCCGGGTCTGCAGGATCTTTGTGTGTCGCGCACCAGTTTTGAATGGGGTATCCCGGTCGACTTTTGCGCCGGGGCATGTGGTCTATGTGGCTCGATGCCCTGACCAACTATACGACCGGCATCGGTTACGACGCGGACGGCAACAACGGGGAACTCTATAAAAAGTACTGGCCGGCGGATTTACACCTCATCGGAAGGACATTGTCCGCTTCCACACGATTTACTGGCCCATCTTCCTGATGGCGCTCGGCGAGCCGCTGCCGAAGCAGGTCTTCAGCCATCCCTAGCTTCTGCAGGCCGGCGGCAAGATGTCGAAGTCCAGGGCAATGTACTCTACGCGGACGAACTGGTTTCGTTCTTCGGTGTGGACCCGGTGCGCTATTTCTGCCTGCACGAAATGCCCTTTGAGAACGACGGCAGCATCAGCTGGGATCTTATGGTGGAGCGCTACAATGCGGATCTCGCAAACGTGCTCGGCAACCTCGTGAGCCGCACCATCGCCATGACCAACAAGTATTTCGGCGGCGTGGTGGAGAGACCGGAAGTGAGCTTTTCTCCGGAGGATGCCGCACTCGATGCGGATCTTGAGAAGACGGTGCTCGACGGCGTCAAGAAGATTCGGGAGAAGATGGACGTGCTCCGCGTTGCGGACGCAATGACCGAACTCTGGAATATCTTTAAGCGCTGCAACAAGTATATCGACGAAACCCTGCCCTGGGCGCTCGCAAAGGATGAGAGCAAGCAGGACAGACTGAAGGCAGTGCTCTATCACTTGACCGAGGCCCTGACCATAGGTGCGTCTCTGCTCTTCAGCTTCATGCCGGAGACCTCCGAGAAGATTTTGAAGGAGCTCGGCACGGAGAAGAGAGAGCTTGAGGCCATGGATACCTTCGGACTCTATCCCTCGGGCGCGCGGGTCGCAGCGGAGGCAGAGATGCTGTTCCGCCGCCTGGATCCGAAGGAGGTCGAGGCAAAGTTGAATGCAGGAGAACGCAGCGGCCGAAGAGGCGGCAGCGGAAGAGGAGAAGGCGGAAGCGCCGAAGTCCGAGATTCAAATTCCGTCCAAGCCGGAAGTGGAATACGATGCTTTTGCGCAGTGTGAGTTCCGCGTCTGCAAGGTCCTTAAGTGCGAGGAGGTTCCGAAGTCGAAGAAGCTCCTTTGCTTCCGACTGGATTGCGGCGGCAAGGAGATTCAGATTCTCTCCGGCATTAGAAGTGGTATCCGGAGCCGGAGAAGCTGGTCGGAAAGCGCGTTATGGCACTGTGAACTTAAAGCCCGCGCGTCTTGCGGGTATGGAGTCCCAGGGCATGTTGCTCTCGGCGGCGGATGAAAACGGAAATCTGAGTCTGATGACGACGATGTCCGAGGATATGCCGTCCGGCGCGGAGATCGGCTGATGCTCCTGGATACCCATGCGCACTACGATGACGAGGCGTTTGATGCCGACCGGGACGAGTTGCTCGAAAGTCTGAAAAGAGCACGGCATTCGGAAGGTCATCAACGCGGGCGCTTCAGTGGAATCGAGTTATACGGGGCTTAGGCTCGCAGAGCGTTATCCATGGATGTACGCGGCGCTCGGTGCCATCCGAATCATGCGGAAGAATTGAGCGATCGCGTTCTCTGCGACTTCGCGGAACTTGCGAAGCATCCGAAGGTGGTCGCAATCGGTGAAATCGGACTGGAGTACCCTACGAGGAACCGCCGCGGGACGTACAGAAGATTTGGTTTCGCCGCCAGTTGGATTTGGCGGCGGAGACCGGCTTCCGGTCATCATTCACTCCAGAGAGGCTGCCCAAGACACCTTTGATGAGATGCAGCGCGCAGCGGTGCGCAGTATCGGCGGAGTGATTCACTGCTTTTCTTCCGGTGCGGAACTCGCGCTTCGCTACACAGAACTCGGGTTTACATCGGCATCGGCGGGGTTGTGACCTTCAAAAACGGCAAGAAGATGAAAGAGGTGGCGTCGGCAGTCCCGCTCACGAGCATTTTGCTCGAAACGGACAGTCCTATCTCTCGCCCGAGCCGAAGCGCGGAAAGCGAAACGACTCGGAATCTGCCTTATATTGCGCAGGAAATTGCGCGCATCAAGGGATTACGGAGGAGGGTGCGGCGCGTCACAGAGGAAAAGTGCTGCGCTGTTTCCCGAAACTCGCAGACGGGGAGGTGTGCTGATGGCAGATCTCGGCAGAGCGGAAAACATCATAGCGCTCTTAAAGCGCCACGAGAATTTCGCTTTCAAAAGAAGTTCGGGCAGAATTTTCTTTGATTGACAGTCATGTCTTGGATCGAATTGCCGATGCGGCGCAGATTTCGAGGCGGACGCTGTGCTGGAGATAGGGTCCCGGCATCGGGACCTTGACCCAGAGAGCTCGCGGAGCGGGCGAAAAGGTGCTCGCGGTGGAGATAGACCGCGGTTTGATTCGATTCTCGCGGAGAGTCTCGCGGAGTACGACAATGTGGAAGTGATTCAGGAGATATTCTGGAACAGAACCTGAATGACTTGTCGGAAAGACTCGGCGGGAAGCGAATCAAGGTGGTCGCAAATCTCCTGCACTACATCACAACGCCGATTTTGATGAAGCTTCTGGAGCAGACTTCGATTGAGAACATCACCGTTATGGTGCAAAAGGAAGTGGCGGAGCGCATGCAGGCTTCGCTGGCGGAAAAGGATTACGGCTCGCCTCGCTTGCGGTGCAGTATTATGCCGCGGCCGAGATTGTGGCGAATGTCCGCCCCACTGTTTTCTCCGGACCCAAGGTCGGTTCTGCGGTCATCTGCCTCAGGACCTATGCGGAGAAACCGGTGCAGACCGGAGATGAGGGCTTTTTCTGTTTCGCATCATTCGAGCTTCGTTCAATCAGAGAAGAAAGACGCTGGTGAACGGACTGAAGAATGCGGGCTTCTCGCGGGAGAAGGTAAATGAGGCGCTTTCTTGCTCGGACTCCCGGAGACCGTGCGCGGCGAGGTGCTCTCGCTTGCGCAGTTTGCGACCTTGGCAGAGTTATTGCGGGCATAAGCATTTGAGAAACATTTGATATTTATTCCGCGGGTGTACCCGCGTTTTCTACGTCGAGGGACATTAAAATGAGACGGAGATTTCGAAAAGCAGGCGCTCGCGCTGTTTTGTGACAGCAGCGATGCTAACAGCCTGCTCGCAGGGGAAGACGGCACAGAGCGATGCGGCAAAGGAGAGCGCCGCGAGCACGGAACTCGGCAGCACGGAGAGTGCGGCAAGTGCGGAGGGAACAGCGGAGGCAGCCCGAGAGCAGCGTTGCGGAGAGCACAGAGAGCGGCGCGGATCAGAGTGCGGAGGAAAGTACGGAGAGCAGTGCCGAGGCGGCACTCCCGCAAATCCGGGCGATATCGTGGCGGTATCTCCCTCCGGCGCACAGTTCCCGGACATGGATTTGGTCGTGCCGACCACAGAACCCGCACCGAAATTATCCGCATCGGTACGCGGAACTGGATTGTCAAGGATTTTGCAGGCGCGTCTCGCGGAACTCGGATTTTATGGACAACGATGAGCCGACGGACTATTACGGCGAGGTGACCGCGGCGGCGGTGAAGGTGTATCAGCGGCAGAATAAGCTGCCGCAGGACGGCATTGTGGGTGAGTCGACCCTCAAGGCCATCATGGATGAGAATGCGCACTACTACACGGCGCAGGAGGGCGACAGCGGAACGGACATCGTGACGCTGCAGCAGAGACTTTATCAGCTCAGCTATCTCGCACAGACCGCTGATGTAAACGGAACCTTTGACGGAAAGACCTTGGCGGCGGTGCAGAAATTCCAGCAGATGAACGGTCTTGGGCAGGACGGCAGGTGGGCCCTTTGAAAACCATGAACCTCATCTATTCGGATGAGGTCAAAGCCAGACTATGGTGGTTTACGGCGGAAGAGCGACATTGTCATGGCAGCGCAACAGCGGCTCAAGGAGTTGGGTTATCTGACCGGAGAGGCGGACGGCAATTTCGGTCTCGGCACGGTCTTGGCCATCAAGGAGTTCCAGAGCAGAAACAACCAGGTTGTCGACGGTTTATCTGGGACCCGGTACCCGCGATGCGCTGAACAGTCCGAACGCGCAGGCCTTCGGCCTGACGCTCGGTGACGAAAGCGAGGTCCGTGGAACGCGTGCAGGAGCTGCTCAGCAAGTGGGGCTACGCTGACAAACAGCTTGCGACCGGCTATTACGGCGATGCGACCAGAATGCGGTCAAGGCCTTCCAGGAGAAAACGGTCTCTCGGCGGACGGCATGGTCGGCGCGGCAACGATGGCAAAGCTTGCGAGTAACGATGTCGTGCGGCCGGCACCGAAGCCGAAGGCAAAGACGAAGACGCAGAACAACGACAGACCGAAGAACGGCGGAAGTAAGAGTAACAATTCCGGCTCTCAGGGCGGAGGAGGCGGCTCGAGCTACACCTACTCGGGCAGCGGTTCCGTGGGAACGCTCTTAAGCGTCGCGAGTTCAAACTCGGCACGCCCTATGTCTGGGGTGCCAAGGAGACAGTGCTTTTGACTGCTCCGGTTTTGTCTACTGGTGCCTGAATCACTCCGGTGTGAGCCAGTCCTACTATGACTTCCGGCGGCTGGGCGAGCTCCGGGCGCGGCCAGAGAATCAATAACTTCTCGGACTTGCAAGCGGGTGATATCATCGTCGTCTCGGGACATGTCGGCATTGTTGCGGGCGGCGGCGGCGTGATTGACGCGAGCTCTTCGAACGGAAGAGTGGTGCACCGTTCTCTGAACGGCTGGTGGCAGAGAAACTTTATTTGCGGCTGGCGCATTTTTCTAAACAGAGAGCAATGCGCGAAAAGGTTTTAGGGTAGGAATCAAAGGATGCACAGATATTTTCGGACAATCGGCTTTGCAAGAGTGGACAGTGACAGAGACGCCAGAGAAATTCTGGAGGGCTGCTGTTTTCGCAATCGGGACGCCGTTCATCACATTGCCATGCGAAACGGGGACAGACTCTGGGAACTCCAGTTCCGCTCGGTGAGCCACTCGGCTTAACGATGGGGGCTATGTCGCGGCGGACGGAAAAGCTTGTCGAGAGCGCTATCTGCCCCTACATCGACGCCGACGGCATCACTTCGACGGCAGAGTGCATGATGAGAGCGCCACGTGGACAATGAGGTCTACTCCGGACTCATTGATGATATGCGCATCGGCATCAGCCTGATATTCCGTCTGACCAATGTCGCGGAATATCGGCAGCAGCGTGCCAAGACACCGTACAAAATGCCGCGGGGCGTGAGTATCGGCGGCCTTTGCCGGGACGGAAAGATCCTGTTGCCGGTGTATAAAAATGAAAGGCAGCGCGAACTTTTACACATCACGGAGCGCGAGCGCGCGCGCATGATCAGTGCGGCGAAGGACGGCGATGAGGGTGCCATGGAGACTTTGACCGCGAGCGACCTTCGCCTCTACGAGTCGGTCAACAAACGCCTGCGCCGCGAGACATTTATTCCATCGTGGAATCCTGTTTTTATGCCGGACGGCATAGAGTGCGATCTCTATGTTGTAATCGGCGAGATACGCGAAATCAGCCGGAGAAAAAACTGGGAGACCGGCGAGATTATTTGGGATTTCCTGCTGCGCACCCACGATCTCCAATTTCACGTCTACATCAACAGCCTGGATTTGCAGGGCGAGCCGAAGGTCGGCAGACGCTTTAAGGGCACGGTGTGGATGCAGGGGTCGCGGTCTGGTAACGACAGCGATAAAGAAGAACCGCCAGGGAGTTCTCTTTCGACTGCGTGCAAAGTCTTTCAAAAGCAAGCGCTTTCGGGTATAGTAAAGAGCGAGTTTGACCAAAAATCAGTACAGAAAAGAGGTGCAAAATGGAGTACTCAGCAATTTTGGAACCCAAAGGAAGTATTCGCTTTTTGAGGAAATCTCTCAGATTCGAGACCCTCACATCAGGAGGAGAAAAATCAGCAAGTATCTCCTGCACTTTGCAAAGGAGCGAGGCTCGAGCACTACCGGGATAGAAGCTACAATGTAATCATCATTAGAGGAGGCTTCCGGGGGCTGTGAAGCGGAGCCGCCGATTATTCTCAGGGTCACATGGACATGGTGACAGAGAAGGCTGCGGACTGCGATAAGGACATGACGAAGGGGCTTGGATCTCTACGTGGACGGTGACTGGCTTCGGGCAAGGGAACCACGCTCGGCGCTGACGACAGCATGTGCGCTTGCCTATGCGCTTGCGCTGCTCGACTCGCCCACGCTCAAGCACCGAAATTGAGTTATATGCACGGTCTCGGAGGGAAAACGGATATGGGTGGCGCGCATGCGGTCGATGTGTCCATGCTGAAGGGAAACCGCATGCTCAATTTGGATTCGGATGAAGAGGGCATTGCGCTCTGCGGGTTGCGCAGGCGGCGGCGATGTGGACTAAACCTCCCGGTGCAGCGGAAGCGTTTCGAGGAGAGCATGTGCTGATCGAGGTTTCCGGGCTCTCCGGCGGTCACTCAGGCATACGTCAGCAGAGGGCAGAGCGAGGTGCGGCGCTTCTCATTGCGCGCGTGTGACGGCACTCCGCCGGGACTATAGCTTCCGTTTGGTCACGCTTGCGGGCGGTGCGAAGTACAATGCGATTACCAGAGAGGCGAGCGCCGAACTGGTGCTCGCGAGACAGCGTGAGCACCGGCGCATTCCGCGAGACGGTGCAGGCGGAAGAGACCGTGCTTCGAAACGGTATGCGGGAACGGATCCCTCTCTCCAGCTTTTACGACTAAGGTTGTTGACAGCGGCGCGGCGGCACTCACGGCGGAGAGCACCGAAGAAGGTCGACTCATGGAAAGCCCTTCCCTACGGTGTGCAGCGCATGAGCGCGGACATCGAGGCCTGGTTGAGACTTCGGTGAAAAACCTCGGGATCACGGAGCTATCGGCCGAGACCTTACACTCAAGTATTCCGTTCACCAGCTCGGTTGCGACCGCATTCCAGGCAGTGGTCGATAAAAATCAGATTTGTCGCGAGCTGCTTCGGAGCAAGCTCTGCGGTGCAGCGAAGTACCCAGCCTGGGAGTATGTGTGCGGGAGTCTGCGTTCCGCGATGAGGCGGCAGCTGTACCGCGAGCTCTTCGGAAAAAGAGCTGTCGGTGCAGGCAATTCACGCAGGCCTGGAGTGCGGCATCCTCTCGGGCAAAATCAAAAACCTCGATGCAGTCTCGATCGGACCTGACATAGAAGGGACATTCATACGCGGAGGAGAGACTGAATATTCCCTCGACCAAGCGTGTCTATGATTTTTGTCGTGAAGATCATGAGAGCATAAGAGCAAGTAAGCCGCGTGAGACAGTACAGTTTACAACTACCGCAAAGAGCTCGAGAAGGGCAAGCGTTACCCTCTGCTTCTCTGGAACGATGCGCTTCCCGAGACGCTGCGGCTTTGCTTTCGGATATGTTTGTGCTGTCCGTGGTTTCAGAGAAGAACCGCGGACTTCAGTCCTGGCCGCAGCCCGCATTCCGAGCGGATGCAAAACCTTCGAAGGAAAGGCGGATGTGTATCACAGGGAGCTCTTTGGGAAAAACTTCCGGAACTGCTTACGAAATATCCCATTGATGCGGAGCGCATTGCCTACAGGGGGTATTCTCTCGGCGACGCTTGCGGCAGTGTGCAGCATATTCGAGACCGCAGCGTGTGCCGTTTTTCGCTCTGCGGTTCTTTTGGTATCCAGGCTTTGCGGACTACTGCGCGCGGACGGAAATCCGGAATGCAGTGCCGCCTTTATCCTGCAAAAGCGGCAGACGCGAGGGCGAAGGGCATCCGGCACCGTCTCTACGGCCGCGGATGCCGCAGAGCAGGGTCGCAGACATCTTACGCGAAAAGGGCGTAAAGCTTCGGTTTTTCCATGGATGACTACGGTCACCACGACGGAAAAGAAGCGCGTTTTTCGGAAAACTGGGAGAACAGATTCGGGCAGGAGTTCTGCGAGAGCAATGCTTGTTGAAAGCAGCAGACGGCGCTTGCATGTCTGCAGGAAAAGGTGCGGGTACGGAAGGAGCGAAAGCATGTACATTGACGAAGCTATTGGGGCAGCTATGTCGGTGGGACGGACGACAGCCTGACCCTCCTAAAGCCTGTTGGAAGACTTTTGAGAAAAGATGAGATAGGGCTCGGTGAGATTTTTGCACGGACAGGCGCTTAAGGCGACTCGAGAGCAGGAGTCCTCGCTTCGCATGACGGGATGCGCTTCGCTTTACGAATCGAGAGGGGATGGAACTTAGCTTTCACTATGCCATCGATTTGATCGGCGACCTGGCGGCCTTTATTTAGAGTGCCTGCGGAGCGGGAGCGTGAATTACAAGACCTGGATGAAGGTCTTGAAGCGCAGAACATTCGCCTTACGGCGAGCTGTGAAGAAAAGGAAGTTCTTCGGGCAGCGCTCAGTGACTTTGCGGATCATGAGAAGGAGTACGATCTCACAGAGGTGATGGATGAGACTTCGCTTGCGGAATTCCGCGAAGAACTGAAAGCCCTGCGTCAGGGAGCTGTTTGAGAGCTGAAGGGAGCGCGCTTTCGGAGCGGCTCCGATTGGGAGGAAGCGATGAGCGAAGGGTATTTCGACAGGATTTGGATGAGGAACAAGGCAGAAGGGCCCGGCGGTCCCTGTGATAGAGCTCTTGTTTCAGGGAGCCGGCAGATATGCCGTCTGAGGACGGATGAGTGCTGTCATCGAGAGCATATCGTGTAAGACAGAGTGCTTCTGTCATGACGGCAAGACAGCGGGCTTTGCGGCACTCGACTATAGGCGAGTTTCAAGATCAAAAGCGTGCCGGTGCAGCTCGCGGTGACAGCTTGCACGGCGTTTGATGGCGAGGAGATCGATGACTTTCTTCGGAGTCAGATGTGGGACTGCCTCGAGGAGAGACGATATACTCGGCAGCTGCCGATATCGTGTGTTTGCGACCGATATGCTCGCGAGGGCGCTTCCGGCCGTGCAGCGCGCCACCCTCGACATGGACTTCCTGGAGGCCTTTCGGAACTGTGCCGGACTGTGAGGCCTTCTATTTTCCGAGTTCCGGAAAACTGTTTTACCGCGAGAGCGTGCGGCAGCATGAGACGGAGGGCACAAACCGCTTCATCTACTTCGGTGTCAACGTGCGCTTTTTCAATGTGCGGGACAGCGAAGACATGGTCGTGGATACCCTGGGTATGAGCACCCTCTTCCTGCCGGATCTTCAGTACCATTTCCACGGTATGAATCGAATTGGGTTTGTGAATCACGCCTCAATGTGGCCGCCTATCTGCTAGCGGCGGAAACGTAATTGCCGGACGGGGAGACGGTGGACGGCGTCGTGAGACGCAGAGATGAGTTCGAACTGCACTGGTCCTGCCGCTATGAGGATGCATTGATTCAGCGCCGAGGAGGTACTGGATATCAATATGGGCAGAGTACGCGTCGGGGACGCGCTGAGAAAGGGAGTCAATAAAAACACCGGTGAAAACCGGTTTATCGGAGAGGAAAAAGAGATGCCGACAGCAGAGTGGATGAAACAGTATGAGGGCGGTGCGCGAAATTCTGGACGCGGATGTCAAATTGGACGCTTATTTCACGGAGAAGGTAATCGGAAGAAAGGGAAGTGGATATCCTGGATCTCGGGCCCGTGCATTTTTCCGACGGGAAAAATCGTGGTCTGCGATCCCGATGGTGACCCTGGATGATGCCGTGCCTATCTGCCAGACCAGCTACCGGCCAGGGAGCTACACTAAAGCTCTGCGTGGTGCCGAGCAAGGAGTACGGAGACGCTATGCCTGCGCCAAGCTGGAAGTGAGCGGCCGAGAAACGGTGCGCTATGAGCTCGCGGTGACGGGCGAAGAGACTTGAGGGAGAATTCAAAGAGGGCGATTACTTCGGCTCGGCGTGGATGCCAGCATGATCGCATCGCGGACTTCGCAACAAAAGAAGCTTATCTTGCCTTTCTGGAAGAGAGACAAAGCAGGACAGCGACTTTGACCTCTGCAGCGACTTGCTGGAGAACTTTTAAAAAGAACGCAGCGGAACGTCCGAAGTACCAGGGCGAATGGGGCGACTGGCTCAAGTGGGAAGTTCAGGGGCGAATCGCGAAGTGGCTCTCTTTGCTGAGCGGTTGGAGACGGCTATTACCCTGACATATTTCGGCTATGACAGCGAGGGCAAGGTCTCCGGTATCTACATTCAGTTCATAGACATCGAGCGAACGTATACCGAGAAAACGAGGCATGAGTGAGAGCGAAGGAGAGAGCCTCTATGAGGCGCTCAAGCAGGAGACCATGAGCGCCTTTCTTTCGATGGTGGAGGCAGGTGCCCGCATCACGCCGCGGGAGGAGAATATAAGCCGCCTCTTTTTGCTGCCTGGAGGATGTCAGAGATTCGAAGATACTGCCTGTAATCGATAGGCTATCTTTGGATTTTACGGCGCTATCGGCGGAAGCCGCTCCGCTGCTGCGACAGCGGCAAACCGCATGCTCACGGAGTACCTCTTACAACAGGGGGCGGACAGTCAGCTTTCATAAGCCGGACATGGTCTTTCCCTGACGCTCGACCCCGGTCACGGAGGCGGCAGCACCGAATCGCGAGCTTCTTCGCTATCTTGTTTCAAAGGGGCGGATATCACCCTTGCGGACAAGTACGGCGACCGTCCCTATACGCTGGCGGTGCAGAACAAGAACAGAGAGATGGCCGAGTATTTGCGCTCTCTCGAGCCGGAGGACTGGCATAACGAGCAGGAAAAAGCTGAGAGGCTAAAAGCTATCATCTGCCGGCGGCTATGACGGCGATACTTTAAAAACGGGGCGCTGCGCCTCGAAATTTCCCCGAACGGGGAGTCGGTGCGGTGGATGGAGTTTACCCTATCTTGAACTGCGGGAGTTCCGTTGGAAGCGGAAAGCTCTTGTCTCATGGCGAGTGGATAACTACGAGTGACTATGTCTTGCTCCTGAGTCCGAGAGACAAGCGAATCTGGTGTCTCGATACAGAGCAGGAGGAGTTCTGCCCGCTTGCAAGCTGGGAGGCGTTTATCGCCGACCCCGGTTTTTATTTGAACGGCATGGTGGACGGAGAATTTTCGGAGTAGTGTAGGCTTGGTTTCAGTCCTGCAGTGAGCAAGGCGTATGCAGCGTTTCGGCAAAAGTCGGAAAGCGAATGAGGAGGAGAAACGCGTGGATATTTTGGAACAATGCTGGCGTTGGAACGAGAGCAGCGCGTTTGAGAAAACGAGGAGACTGTTGGAGCAATTCCAGCCGAGAGCGCGGCCCCGAGGAGATGCAGAGCTTGCGACGGCTTATCTCCACTTGCGGAGGACCGAGGAGCAGAGCTCTATCATAAGGCGCTCAGAGTCTGGCAACGGACGAAGAGGCGCTATCGGAAGATTTTCGGCGGAACTGTACGGCGCTCGCCTGTGTATTCGACGAGGACGGGCTTGCGCTTACTGCTGAGCGCGCCCTCTTCCTGCATCCGGAAGACAAGGTAAGAGACATGTAGACGACTGCGGGAACGCCTCACCTTTCCGCGCTTTGAGAAAAACTTCGGAGAGAACAAGAGGCCTGGAGCTGCCTTCCTTGCAATCGAGGCAGAACTCGGGCGGCAATCGACCGAAAGCAGGGACGATGGGAGGCGATGTTGCAGCGCTGTCGCGCCGTACTGGGCAGGCCATTCGAGATGTCTCGTTTGAACTCGGCTTTGACGGAGAAGTATGAGCTCATACTCTGTGCGGAGGGAAGACGCTCGCGCTCCTATCCCCTCGTGTATTTTGCCGCCGCGCCGAAGGAGTTCTCGCGCACTGGAAGATACGGGCGGGTTCCGCGCCGAGCGATAAGTTTGCTGCTGCAACAAGATGCTGTTCAAATCGATGCCGCGGATGTGAGACGTTTGGCTGATTCCGACCGGAGCGCAGCTCTTTTCCTGAAACTCTACTGTGAAAAGCTCCTGCCCTGCAGCGGGAAAAATCCGCAGCGGGCGGTGGAGTGGATCTATGAGCTAACGAACCAGATACTCGGCGACATAGCGGCGATTGCGTTTCTCACGGGCATCGGTTACTGAAGCGCCCGAGGCAGGGTGAGTCGAAGAAACTTTCGGACTTATACGCGTATGATAGCGGCTCGGCTATCCCGCGTGGGAGGATGCCGGTGCCTATCTGGATACTTCCGAAATTGCGTATCGGCTCGATGCGGATGAAGATCCGGATGCCGACTGGCGCCTGGATGTCTATGAGGGCAGCACACGCCTTTTCCGCGGCAATCAATGAATATCTGCACGGAGAGGCGATCTGGTTGACGAATATCACCGGAACGGCATAGTGCCGGGCTTTCTGCTGCATCCCATCAGCGCTTTTCCGGAAGAGGAGAAGAGGCGCTCGCAGCGTTTCGCGATGCATTGCGCGCCTGTTTGAGCGACACGGCGGTGAGGATGCCCTCTGCCATACGGGCTTTGCGAGCGGCCTGTACTACGGCTATTTGGACTTCATTGCCTGGGACTTGCGAATCTGTGCTGGATGCCGCCCTCGCCTTCTTTAAAGGAGCAGGGCATGACCGGCGCGGAGTTTCACAGCTTTCGAAGAAATGTGGGCGGGAGTACCCTCTACCGCGCGGAACCGAACACGGCGCGCGGAGACCGGTCTCTGCTCGCCCGAAGACATTGAGACCCTGGAGGCCTTCCTGGAGGATGACGGCGGCTATTACGGGAAAATGGTGCGTTGGATTGAGCAGTTTGTGGATGCGGGCGCCGCGGCCGGCCGCTTTTCAAAGAAGCAGGCCCGCCGGGATTTGAAACTCTCGCTCTACACGGTCTCGCCTGCAACAACGTGGGAGAATACAGTTATTACTATGCCAGCGCAAAGCGTGGATGAAGGACATGCCGAGAAACGCCAAGGTTCCGGCGTCTGGTATTACCGCTATGCCGTGGGACTTTTGACAGCGGATATCCGGAAGAGGCGCTGCGCTATGCGGAACAAGGTGTTACCGAAGAAGCGGACTATCCCTGGACTTATCTTTTGCTCGGAAAGCTACGCGCGCACTTCGGAGACAAGGAGGGCGCACGCGCTGCGGCAGAGGAGGGGCTGAAACTCGTACCGGGAGATTATGAGTTCCTCACCCTAAAGCGGGAAGCGGAAGAAGGGGCAAGTCTGGAAGCGATGCTCTACCACTGGATCGATCCCAAAGCGGATTTGGCGCTGCAGGAGGGAAGGGATGAGGGACGGCCCGGAAAAGAAGCGCCATTGCCTGCATCCGAAAGAACGAGGCCGGGCTCGAGACTTTTACGAACTCTTTCCGTCGGAGGCGCTGAGTACACGAAGGATGCGCCCTTCTGTGAGCTCTACTATCCCGTGGGAGACCGGGCGGTGCAGTCTGCTTCCGCATGAATGAGGCCGGACTCTCGAGCTCGGGCATAGCTACCTTGCTCGCCCTCAAGGAGAAAGCTTGACAGCGGCTCTCTCATCTCCAGCAGAGTCCGAGAAGGGGTGGCAGGCAGAGTTGAAGCCGTTCTGGTGCAGCAGACAGGGCAACTGGCTCTCTTTTACCGCAGACCCGGAAGCAGGCAGTATTTTACGGTGGAAGATGACAGTCTGGACGACAAGATTGATGCCGCGCTTCGGTAAAGGAAATGCAGAGAGCTCTGCCATACGAAGATACAATCGAGATGACGGCATTCCGCGCTCGGGCAAAAGGATGAATGTCGCTTCGGTATAGAGAGGCGGCACAGGATAGAGGAGTCGCGTATGATACGGAAATACCTTCGGTTTTACGGCTTTGTGCAGGGCGTCGGGTTTCGCTACCGGGCAAAGTACGCCGCGGAATTTGCGGGCGCTGTGGGCTGGGTGCGAAATGAGGACGACGGCTCTGTCAGCATGGAGAGTACGGGGACGGAAGCGCAGATTGACCGCGTGATCCGCAAATCGAACAGGGACGTTATGTGAATTTTAGCTTATGGGCTCAGACGATTTCGATACAGGAAGGAGAACGAGCTTCGGATGATGAAACGTCTTAACAATACGTAACGTG
>BNJU01003004.1_pt1 | contig 135112 bp, 153 predicted proteins | sample 8539281 | NCBI WGS metagenome assembly BNJU01 (sample SAMD00202456, study PRJDB9452) | human saliva metagenome | isolation source: human saliva | place: Japan | reverse complement strand
CTGCATTTGATAACTAACCAGAAGCTATAGATTCCTAAGGTGATGATAGTTAGAAGAAACCATGATCCAGTTACTGAACAACTGTGCCTCAGTACCATCAGTATAGACGTTTCCTATCAATCACAGTGTGTTTCGTTTTCCATTTTGTATCATTCAAACAGCCCAAGGTGTTCCGATTCCAAGGTAAACAATTATTGCTCTAAGATTGAGTAACCAATATACTTCTAGTTCATCAAAATACTTTCAGAATTCATATTATCTCCTTTCTATTCTTTTTTTCTATTCTAGAAGCTCTATTGTATCATTTTTTACATTTATACAATCTACTGTAACTTCGGGCATTATCTTGAAAATAATCATAGATAAGAACAAGATGCCACAGATAGATAAGGTTACGCTCAACATCATTTCAGGCAATGGCTTTAATAACTTTTAAGATTAAGACGTTATAACACTTAAAAGATTCCCTATCCGACTTAATTTAATGTCAATTTTAATACATATTATATATTAAGCACTTTATTGATATAACATATTCATACATTTGTTAATAAATGATTAAAGGAGAATTGATATTGAATAATTGGAATTTATCGCTGGTTTCATCGGGTTATTTGGTATATGAAATACTCGTATTTTAATGTGGTAGGCTAAATGGATATTTCACTGTTCCCTTAGGTTAAATTAGCTATTGGTATTAGCTATTATTATTGCTAACTTTTCTGTTACAAAGCATATTGGGTTAAGACACCATGGTGCATTATGGAATCTGGTGCTTCTTCCTAAATGGTGCTGTCATGAGTTGTTTATCTTATTAGTCCTAAGTTATTACTGAAAATCTTTAAATTTAATCTTTCTCATGGAATTAGTTTAAATATAACTTTCTCTATATTTATTAGGTATGTTTACCCCTTGGATTATTTTGAGCATATTCACCTACTGTTATTAATAAAGACTGTGGAGGTAGCAAACACCCTTGACCAAACCGAAGTAAAGATCGCTGTGGCATCCGGATCTAGCATCTCGGGACATTTTTCTCCAAATCCTCAACTTGAGAAAACTGAAATAAGATTGCTGAAGTGAAGAGAGTGCTTCAGACGCCGTAGTTACTGCACAGAGACCTTATGGACGATGATATGATTAAGCGTACAAAAGCGTAATATGCAAGAAAATCTTAGCAAGGTAAAGCTCACTCTAGGTAGTTTTATACTACGATAGAGAATCACGACCGTGATGCACTAGAAATAGTCGATGATGAAGTTACCGGTATAATACCATATTTGATGGAAACTATCACGCTTAATAATGATATTACATTGTAGGTCGTAAGACTAGAGTGTTAGTCGTGATAGATTGATACCGCAGAACTTCTTAAAGGTGTTGATTTTAAATAAGACTATCGTACTTGTCGATCGTCAACCAGATACTGTTGATTATCATGCTACATTACCTATAGATGTTCAACTCTCTGGGCATACTCATCGTGGACAAGCTATGGCCGTTAAACTTCATCACAGATGTAGTTTACACCCTAGATAGTAGCTACGCGAAAATTAACGGTAAACATTTCTTCACTTCTGCGGGTTATGGTTTCTGGGGACCACCTTTCAAAACTACAGCTCTGTAGTGAAGTATGGATGATTAATATTGAAGAAAAATAAAGAATATAAAATACCCCAAAAGTTAGTTTATTCTAACTCTTGGGGTTGAATTTTATTCACATCTTTGATATTATTGTTTAACCTCATCTCTGATGCTCTCCCATAATTCTTTAGCTTGTACTATATCTAAATCATAGTGCTCTCTAATAATTTTAATATTTGCAATATCACCAACATCTGGATTAACAACTGATTTTATATCAGAATATTTGTTAGCAATTAATTCTTTTAGCTTGTAATGCATGTCTGTTTCAAGCTTCTTCTTTTACAGCTTCCCATAACGCTTTTGCATCATACAATACTAGATACGTGTATCTATCTCTTATCATCTTAACATTGTGAATATCTCGCTGAGACAGCATCGACTACAGAAAGTACTTCTTCTCTATTGCTATCTTTTACAGGAGTTCATTAAATTTTTCTTTACCAACTTTTTGTTTTCTGCCCATTCTTCTTTTGACTTACTGTTTCCTGAGTTGAAAAGAACATATCGCTATTGCTAAAATAATAATTAATGCTATCTTCATCAAATTAAATTCCTTTATTCCTTTTTACAATTTCATAGCGTTCTCTTTGCATCTTTCCCATTTAAAAGTATGCTTTTTCTTAATGCCACAATGTTAAACGCATCATCTTGGCTAAAGTTTATAACCTTTTCTAATTCCTTTTTATAAGACGACACTTGCTGAAGTCTTTTTCAAAGTGCTTCTTTACTCTTTTCATCACGCTTTTTATCTTGCATGCTCTTGCGTGCTGTAATCATGGCGTGAGACAAATATAAATCCGGCATGATGTACAATGATTCATGTTCATCTTGCAGTACTTCCTTTCAAATTGTTTTATACGATTAATTATATAAGTTTTTGTGTGCGATTGTAAACATTTAGTAACGTATTTATCACATTCCTACTAAAAAGTGATACTATAATTTATTGCTATGATTAAAGTGTACTATAACTGGTTAAAAGGATTATTGAATAATGGAAATTTTTAACAAATATTAACGATGAAGAAGCCACTGGTTATAAAATCACAAAGCGTGGTAATGATGATGCAAAGCCATCAGTGGTCCCGTAAAATACTGCGTGCTGTGGGTAGCTGTCGCAGATGAAAATGATAATATTGAGCTGTACAAATTCTAACTCGCCGAGATTATGGTACGCTCCACGTGGTCCTATTCTTGATTATACTAATACTGAGCTACTTAATTTCTTTTAACTAACCTTAAAAATTCGCTAAAAACGGTGCTAAAATGGTTAAACTAGATATACCTACATCGGTGAAAGATGAGAAATTAGCAGTGTTTAAGGATGTCGAGGTAGATAGAGAGTAACACTCTTATTAAAGTGTTCAAGGATATCGTCTATAAACACGTGGTTTCAGCCTTGACATGAGCAACACTATCCAACCACGTTTTTAACACAGTCACGAAAGCTTGAACGAGGGAAGTCCTGATCTTTTCCAAAAGATACGTCGCTTTAATTCGTGATGCAGAAAAAATTCGTTGAAGTTAGACGCTGTAGTAAGGAGAATCTTGACGACTTCCTTTTCGCCCTAGCTGGCAGCTGAAAAAGACATCTCTTCGTGGACGTGAGTGTTCGAAAACTTACTGAGATACTTTTGAGGATAGTCGCTTTATTATACATTTCATATATAAATGTAGAAAAAGCTGTAAAAAGAATGTCATTCTAGAAAAGAAAGCTCTTGAAGATGAAATTAAAGCTCCGGAAAATCACCGAAGAAAAACGTACTCTTCTTGAGCAAGTAGCTTGAATTGAAAAAGCTAATCATTTTTATTTGATAGCTGAGAGATTGAAGATAAAACGAGATCAAGTTATAAGTGCTGCGATTACATATCGCTTATGGTAACCACGCAGAAATTATTTACGCTGGTATGAATGAAGATTTCATGAAACTTCCTCTCGTATAAAGTCTTTTCTGATACGATGAAAAAGCTCAGAAAATGGGTGTTAAAAAGAAGTCTCTATGGGCGAATCGAAGGAAGATTTAAACGACAGTCTACTTGGTTTTAAATCAAAATTCGCTCCAAATATCGTAGAATACTACGAGAGTTCGATTTAGTAATCTCTCACATATTCAATTTTAATGTACAACTACGGATTACCACTAAGAAGAAAACTATTGAAACTAATAAAAAGATAAAAATTAAAAGAGCTGTTCTTTTGTAATTTCATCGAAAATACTATTGAGTCAGCTCTTTTTATATATTTTTAACGAATTTCAGATTTTCAGTTTCATAGCACTAAAACCATCAATTTTACAATCGATGTTGGTCTCCATCAACTAATCTAATGCTTTTACCATGAGTTCTTTGTTTTAATGTAGAAGAACTACCTTTAACTTTTTAAATCTTTTAATTACAGAAACTGTATCTCCATCTTAGTGCATTTCCATTAGCATCGCGGTAAACTTTCTTTCCTCTTCTGCTCCACTAGTATCTTCTGGTGACCATTCATGACACACATGAGACATACCACATATTTCCATCTTGTAAAGTATATTCACTTTATACATTTCTGGACAATTAGGTAATGTCATTTGTTTCTCCATAAAATTTTCATATTTGTACAAAGATATTATACCATAATGAGAAGCAATATCAAAATAATATCAAAATTATTTTCTTTTAAAAAACGTTGATATTATAACGATTTCTTATAATACTCTCTAACTGAAAATTTTTAAAAATCGTCTACTTTTGTAGGCAAAGTACTGAAATTTTGAAAAACTAGGGAGTAAAATATAATTAAAGAGTTTTCATTTTATATTTATTATACAATATATATAAACAATAAAATTTAAGTAAAGAGATCAAATTATGGTTAAATATGATTTATTATTAGTAGGATTCAGTGAAAGCCGGAAAAACTTTAGCAGCAACATTTTGCTAAAGAAGGAGTAGCAGTAGTTGAAGAAAGTAGCGCAATGTACGGTGGTACTTGATCAATATCGGATGTATTCAACTAAAACTTTAATCGTAGCTGCTGACAACAAAAAGATTTCGCAGAAGCTAAAGTACAAGAGATGCTGTTGTATCCACTTAACGCTAAAAACTTCGCTGCTGCTAGACAGCAGTCCAAATGTTGATGTTTACACAGCTCACAATTCGTTTCTAACAAGTAGTAGAAATTTCTGCTAACGAGAAACTAAACAACTTGAAGGTGAAAATCGTAGTAATTATTACTGAGCCAAAAACAATGTATTACCAATTCAGGATTAACAACATCTAAAAGTTTACGATAGCACTGAATTCCAAAAGTAGAGCTCCTAAAATCAGGAGATTATCAGTGGGTAACATCGGATTAGAATTCGCTAACCTTTACGCTCGTCTTGGAGTTAAAGTTACAGTAATCGACTTCGCTCCTGGAATCTTAGGAAGGAAGATAAAGATATTGCTGAACTTGCTCAAGGATACTTAGAAGAAGCAGGAATCGAGTTCAAATTAGGAACTGCAACAAAAGAAATCACGTAACAACGGAGAACTGGTTGTTGATACAGATATGGTCTATTAGAATTCGACGAGTTTTACACGCAACTGGACGTCGTGCTAACACTGAAGGATTAGGATTAGAAAACACTGACGTCGAATTACGTCCGATGGAACAATCGTGAGTTGACGAATTCTGTCAAACAGCTAGAAAATGTATTCGCAGTTGGTGATGTTAACGGTGGATTACAATTCACTTACGTATCATTAGACGACTTCAGAGTAGTTAATGGATACTTACACGGTAACAAAGAATACACAACTGCTGACCGTAAAAACGTACCTTACTCAACATTCATCTCTCCAGCATTATCTCACGTTGGATTACACAAAGAAGAAGCTGAAGCAGCATACCTAACGTTGCTGTAGCATCATTACCAGTAGCCTAACATGCCAAGAGGAGCTGTTAACCAAGATCACGTGGGATTATTCCGTGTAACTGTAGATAAAAGACACTAACTTAATTCTTGAGACTACTTTATTCGGTAAAAAACTCAGAAGAAATTATCAACCCTAATTAAAATGGCAATTGATAACAAAATTCATATACTTACATCAGAGATCGAATCTTCACTCACCCAACAATGGCTGAGAACTTAAATGATGTATTCAAATTAATCTAATAACTGCAAAAAGCTTAAAATCTCAATAATCATTTGAGGTTTTAAGCTTTTTATTAAGAATTTCTTCTATATAAATATATATAATTTTCAAATAATTCGAAAAATATGCTTCCAACCCTTTACAAACATATATTTTTCTTGTATAATGTACACATGTCTTTTTAAAAATACAATAAAAATAAAAGGAGATCGTAAAATGAGTTTATATAAAAGAATTCCATTAATAGTAAAACTTATTATAGCTGTAACATTAGGGATAGTTTTAGGAAACACTCTATCAACGCCAATTATTAGAGTTTTCGTTACATTCTCATCAATTTTCGGCTCATTCTTAGGATTCACAATTCCACTTATTATCGTTGGATTTATCGTACCAGGTATTAGCCAAGTTTCCAACGCTGGTAAATTACTTGGATTATCAACAGAGTTGCTATATTTCTACAATTATCATAGGAACATTCGCATTCCTATCAGCTCAAGCAGTAATACCAAGCTATACTAGCTAACGCTACATTACAATCATTCAAAAACCCTGAGGTTTATGACTAAAACCTTTCATCGAGTTTAAAAATGACTCCAATTTTGATATACTACTGCTCTTATTATCTCATTCATCTTAGGAATCGGGATTTCAGCAACTCAATCAGAAGGACTTAAACAAGGATTTGCAGATTTCGGAGAAATTATTGAAAAACTACTTGCTTCAGTAATTATCCCACTTCTTCCATTCTACATCCTAGGTGTATTCATGAATATCACAGCTTCTGGTGAAGTATTCAAAATCTTAAAAATCTTCGCAATGGTATTCGTATTAATTATTATTATGACGTAATAATCATTATTATTCAATACATGTAGCTGGAACACTTAACGCTAGAAACCCATTCAAGATGCTTGTTAACATCTTACCTGCATACATGGCATGACGATTGGTACTCAATCTTCAGCTGCTACTATCCCAGTAACACTAAGTTACTATGGTGTTGATAAAACATCACAAACTTCACAATTCCATTGCTCGCTACTATCCACTTATCAGGAGGTACAATTACATTAACTACATGTGCATCTGCAGTATTCTGGTTACAACACGGTGCTGCATTCCCATCATCAGCTGCAGTAATGATTAAAATTCATCTTATTACTAGGTGTAACAATGGTAGCTGCTCATAGTGTCCCAGGTGGCGGAGTTGGCCGCTCTTGGATTATTACAATCAGTTCTTGGTTTCAACGAAATCATGTTGTCTCTAATGATCGCATTATACATCACTCAAGATAGCTTCGGAACTGCATGTAACATCTCTGGAGACGGAGCTTTATCAGCAATCGTTGATAGATTAAATAGAATATTCTTCAAAAAGGTGAAGAACAAAAAGCATAAAATTATCCCAAAACATAAGTTTGTGGGATTTTTCATGTTCGATTAGTTAGAGAGTCTCTCGTCACAATCAAAAGAACAAATGTCTATAATATCTAATTCAATGAAAATAGCGACTCTTTAAACCTAATCTCGAGCCGCTTCTTTTATTCTATTTAAGTTTATATCTTAGTTTTACCCGAGGTTGTAATCACTATATCTATACTCTTGATTTAGCGTTTCTACACAAGTACTTCTATATTGTCACTCGCACATACCTATCGATAATGAAACCATATGTCCCTTCACTATCTTTCACATAAGGTTTTATTGTTAAAGTCTCACTTTAATTTCTACTTTCATCATAAACTAACTTAAATCCTGCCGGTAACAAACTCTTATCTAAATTCTCAGCACGCCATAATTCTTTTTGGAACAACGTTAATCTCATCTTGAGTTAAAGTTTTTAATGACTGATTAAATCTGCCCCAACCAATACATAATTTCCTTTTTATACTCATAATCGATAAATTCAAGAAGTTGCTTCATCTGAGCTTTTTACCAGAATTACCTTTATCATAAGCATCCAAGATGCGCATTGATTAACACTAATGTTTATCCACTATTTTCTGCTTTGTATAAATAACAGAAAATCCACGTTTTAAAATTAGCTAGTCTCTCGGGAAAGTAAATGGAATTGCCATTTGGAATCTTCTTGCATTTTCTATTTTAAAAATCGGTCGCAGTATATATACCACTTTTCACCTTTCCTAGTGGTGGTAATGGATATGGTATATATCTAACCTGGAGTTATAAGCTAAAATACTATTTAAACCAAAGTGCTTCATCAAATGCAGTAACTTGATTTATATTATAACTACGTTTTTGAATCTTCATCATTTTCTTGAATAAAGTTGACATTAGCTTTCTCATTTTTAGCTATTTCAGTAATATTTTTAAATTTTCTTCACTGTGCTTTATCAAGAGGTAACACCATCTTTCCACCATCCATAAAGAAATCTTCATCTTTATCAAGCCCCTGCATAACCTATATTCCCAGTTAAGGGCTATATTCTGTCCTACTTTTGCTATTTCTGAATTACCTTGCTTTTAACCTGCAGGCTCTCCACTCCGTAGGGCTATATTCTGTCGCCCATAAATAGCCAACCTAATCCTGCAAAAACCTAAAGCTGCTACTAACACTAAACTAACAAATATTTTTAATATTTTTCATCATTAACCTCATAAAAAGGGACCTCGATAAAATCACAATTTTCGAGTCGCTCCCTAATGCTTTTCATTATATACTATTTATCTTTCTTCTTATCCGGGCAATTGAGAAACGATAATCCTACAAACTACGATAAACATACCGATTCCTTCTCTTATCCCAATATGTTCTACCAGATAAGCACTCCACCTATCACAGCTACAACAGACTCTAAACTTAGTATTAAAGATGCAGTATGTGGCGGAACATCTTTTTGACCTACAATCTGTAAAGTGTAACCTACTCACTTGAAAGTACACCCTATCGCAAGTAACGGCCAAATAACGCTCATTATATCTGCAAAGACAATCGTTTCCTTGAAAACAGCTAATACTAAGCTCAATACAGATACTACGACTAATTGAACGATAGATAAGAACATCGAGATTAACTCTAGCTGCTGAATAATCAATAACAATAATATGAATCCCGAATAGAATCGTACTGATTAAGACGATAATATCTCCCATCTCTAAAAGCAAATTCTTCTTTTTACTGATAAGAAAATAAAAACCAATTACAGATAAAATTAATCCTATAATAAAGAATTTATTAAGCTTATTACCTAAGAATACCCTCGATAAATGGTACTATACAAATGTATAAAACTGTAATAAATCAGCTTACCTGCATTTGTCATCCCAATACCTATTTGCGAAATATACATTGCGAAAATAATACTATTCCACAGATACCACCAAGTATCCAACTTTTATTTTTGTTATTGGTTCAGCCAAAATTTTAGGATCTTGACTCTTATACAAACTCGGCACTAGCAATGCAACAACAATAAGAAAAACTACTGCGATTATCGATGCTTATCCCTACGACCGTAAGAGGCCCTAGAACTTTACTTGCAATATTTTGCCAAATAAAAGCAAGACCCAAATAATTGTAACAATTATTAATAACAACTCTGAAATAAATTTTCTCATTAATACACCTTTCCTATAATTTTTATGAATTTTAAAAATTCTAAGTATTCACTATCATAGCAATAAATACATTATACTTTTATAATTTTTATACGTTATTAACAAAAATTCAACTGTTAGCTACTACATAGGATATCTAACAATTTCTAAATTATTTTAAATATTTCCTAGGAAATACTAATATCCTAGAAAAACGACATAGACAACCGAGGGTCATCTATGTCGCATTTTAGAATTCTATTATTTAGCACCTTCGTTGGGCTGTTAACTCTAGGGTCATAAAGTTTTGAATTGGTTTTTCTTAGCTTTAGCTAAATCATAAGCTTTAACACGTTTGTTGAAGAATGTGATACTTGTATCCCAGCTTAATGGGAAGAATGGTAATTCTTCAGCTACTTCACCATCAAATTTGTTGTAAGCTGCTTTTAATTTAGCATCATCAAACATATCAGCTGATCCTTGAGCTTTGAAGCTGTTTTCGAATGCTTCAGTAGTGTAGCGGTATAAGTTTAATGGAGCTTTTTTACCTAGTAACTCTTGACAGTTAGGGTTTGTTCCAAATTGCCATGCACCTTGGAAGATATCGATTGATGGATCGTCTGCTTGTACACGTTGAGAGAAGTCTTTTTGGAGACATAAGTTTTCCATCTACTAGTTTAACATCTAATCCTACTTCTTTCCATGATTTTAGAATACATCAGCTAATGCTGGTCATATTCTGCACCAGTGTTACGGATTGCGAAGTTGAATGAAAGTTTGTTTCGTTTTTATCTTCACGTAGTCCGTCTCCATCTTTATCTTTATATCCTGCATCATCTAATAATTTTTAGCTTTTTCTACATCTTTTTAGCTGCAGTAGCATTTTCATTTACTAATTTTACCTACAGCTGCTGGGTACATACCAGATCCAGTTGGAGTGAAACAGTAATCCTTTGAAGATTTTTCATTGATTTCGATACGGGTCAACTGCATATAGGAATGCTTGACGTACGTTTTTATCTGCTAGTTTAGAGTTAGGATCAACTACGTTTTTCTCCTTAGCTTTTGTCGAATTTACCTAATTTGAATCAACATATGACATGTAACGAGAAGTATCACCTAAGAATGTTCCGTTTTTGATGTCTTTTGCTCCTTCGTAAACACTTGGAGTAACGCTATCGATATAGTCAACTTCCCCATTTTTGATTACTTGGCTAGCTTGAGCTGGAGCTACTGTTTTGAACTCGATTTTTTTAAGTTTCATTTTGTCTTTGTTGTAGTAGTGAGGGTTTTTGTTCATGCAAGAACACTTTCTCCGTTTACTACTTTAGTGATGTAATAAGGACCATATGATAATGGTTTTTTGTTTAAGTCTGCTTCAGCAAATTTAGCGAAGTCTTTAGAAGCTTCTTCTACTTGTTTCGCGTTTAAGAAGTCAGTAACTAAACCTTCACCCCATAGTAATGATGGACGAACATCAGTGTACTTAAGTACTACTGTTCTATCATCTTTAACTTGAACACCAGAGATATTTTTTTCGCTTTACCTTCGTGGAATTCTTTCATTCCTTCAATAAATTCGTATGCTTCGTTATAACGAGTGTTTGTAGTGAATTTAGGGTTACCCATAAGTTCGTATGTAGCTACGATGTCTTTTGATGTGAATGCTTCACCGTTGCTCCATTTAGCACCGTCGTGGATAGTTAATGTAACTTCTTTTTTCTCACGATCTAAGTGGAATTTAACCGCATCGTCTGCATTATCTTGAAGAACACGTCCTTCTTCGTCAGTAGAGAATGTTCCACCCATTACAGCTTGGTTTACGTATTGATCTTCTGCTTTATCAGAGAATACTGGGTTCCAAAGACCTGTTAATGGTTGAGCTGATAAGATACCATATTTTAATGTAGCACCATCTACAGCTGATCCACCGTTATCAAAACTTGTTTTTAAATTCTACTTTTTGCTTTTTAGGAGCGTTTTTGCTTCCAGAATTACTTGATGTTGAACATCCAGCTAAAATTACTGAAAGAGCCATCGCTGAACTAAATACTTTTAGAAACTTATTCTTTTTCATTTTATTTCCTCCATAATATATAAAAACTTATTTTTCAATTATTTATGAAATAATTCTAACATTATTTTTAACGATAAGTCAATAGAATTTTCAGAAAATAATATAAAAATAACAAAAATTCTCTGTTAAATTTCACTTCTTGTTAAATTTTTATTCCATTTGATTATACATTCACTTTAGATTGGTCCGTACCCTAAAGTCTAAATAGATGTAAATCTATTATATATAGAATTACACTCTACTTTGTAATTGTCTCTAACTTTATTATAACATTTCTTATTATTTTTTTAATATCTATTTTTCAATGTAAGGGTGCCACGCACCCTCTAAAAATTAATTGAAAATAAAATGAAATATAAGTTTATTAGGGGGAAAATTCAACTAAGTGTCCTAGCTAAATCTCAATCCTAAGCTAAATTAATTTTTTTGCTGGTGCATCAGCAGTTAACTCTAAACCGTAAACTTTTTGCTCACCAGTTTTAAGTTTCGCTAAATCAAATGTTTTTAACACGTTTGTTAACCCATGTCATTGATTGTTGCCAGCTGAATGGTAACCATGCAGCTTCTTCTCTGAATTGTTTGTCGAATTTTTGATATGCATCTTTAAGTTTAGCATCATCAAACATGTCACTACTTCCCATTGCATCTAATGATTTTTGTAGTTCTTCAGTTGTGTAACGTTGTAAGTTAAGTGGTGAAGTATTACTTACTAATCCACCTGGGTTTGGGATCACTTCCTAATCCCTCAAGCTCCTTGGAAGATGTCGATTCCTGGATCATCTGCTTGAGTACGTTGTGACCAATCTTTAGGTGACATAAGTTTTCCATCTACTAATTTAACATCTAATCCTACTTCTTTCCAAGATTTAACGAATGTATCCGCTAATGTTTGGTCGAAGTCTTGACCTGTGTTACGGATAGCGAAGTTGAATGATAATTTCTTACCATTTTTATCTTCTCTAATCCGTCTCCATCTGTATCTTTTAAGTCCTGCTTCATCAAGAAGTTTTTCGCTTTTTCTACGTTCTTAGTATATTTTCTCACCGTCTTTGTTGTGGAACATTTTTAACGATTGGTGGATAGAATCCAGATCCTGTTGCTGTGAAACGTAATCCTTTATAAACTTTTTCATTGATTTGATCCCAATCAACTGCATAACCAAATGCTTGACGCACTCGTTTATCTGCAGCTTTTAGCGTTTGGATCTACTTCTACTTTGACCTTTTTCTTTATTGAATTTACCTAGTTTGAATCCTACATATGAGATATAGTAAGTCAGATTCTCCTAAAGATTGTTCCGTTTTTAGCATCTTTAGTTCCGTCCCAGATACCTGTTGTTAAACTATCCATTAAGTCTACATCACCGTTTTTAAGAACAGCACTCGCTTGAGCTGGTGATACAACTTTAAATTGAATTTCTGGAATTTTTACATCAGATTTTTGTAGAAAGTAAGGGTTAGCTTTTCGCTAATACACTTTCTCCGTTTACTACTTTATCTAAAGTAATATGGTCCATAAGATAATGGTTTTTTTGTTTAAGTCTGCTTCTACAAATTTAGTGAAGTCTTTTGATGCAGCTTCTACTTGAGCCTTGTTTAAGAATTCTCCGATAAATCCATTACCCCATAATAATGCTGGTTTAATCTCTGTATATTTAAGTACTACAGTTTTATCATCTTTTTAACTACTCCAGAGATATTTTTGCTTTTTCCTTCGTGATAGTCCTTCATACCTTCGATTACTTCGTACTCATCACTGTAACGAACGTTTTCAGTGTACTTAGGATTACCCATAAGTTCATATGTTGCAACGATATCGTCCGCTTTTACGTCTTCTCCGTTACTCCATTTAAGATCTTTATGAATAGTTAATGTAACTTCTTTTTTATCGCGATCAACGTGGAACATAACTGGTGCTTCTTTGTCATCTTGTTTTAGACGGTTTGCATCGTCAAGTGGGAAAGCACTCATTCATTGTATACTTCATTACATCATTATCTGTTGATTGTAAGAAGAATACAGGGTTAAACATCCCTGTTAATGGATCTGCAGAAGTAATACCAACTTTAAGTTGTTGACCACTAAGCGCATTTCCACCATTGTCCACGGCTGTCTTAAACTCTACAGCTGCCTTTGTTCCCTTAGAATTGTTACTTGCGCTTGAACATCCTGCAAGTAACATTGTGAGAGCCATAGCTGAACTAACTACCTTTAACATTTTTCTTTTTCCATTATCTTATCCTCCATGCTGTATTGTATACAGCCTTTCTTTAATATTGTATTTAGCAATTATATCAAAGAAATTTACTCTAGTCAAGTAATTGTCAGAAAAATTTTTACGTTATTTTTATTTATTAGTTATATTAGTTGATATTAACTTTCAATTTGTATAAAACAATCTTAATTTTTCTGTATCAATCTTAAAACTAAATCTGTTTTATCTATAAAATTTATCAGCGACTTAATTCTTATTTTAAGCTACTTAAAAACAATGAATTATATGTAATTATAAATACTTTTATACATTTTAATCTGTCTCAATCAAGTTTCAAATTCTTTCTAATTTCTAATCTCTGCACAATCCTTTTTAGGAATTTTATACAAAAAGCCATGTAGAAATCTTTCTACATGACTTTCTAAATTATAATCTTTTGTCTAGCATCTAAACTACGTCTTAATGCACCACCGATAGAGTTGATACATAAAACGATGATTAATATTGCAAGGGCTGCTGGCAACCAAATGTACATTTTGTTAATAAGAACGTCAGCATCTTTTTTGCATAAGATAACATAGTTCCGATACTTGGTGTCCCTGCTGGAAGACCGAATCCAAGGTATGTCAGACCTACCTCGATACCCATATTAGCAGCTAATGATAATGTAGCTTCCACGATAATAATCGAGCTAATATTTGGTAAAATTCCTTGTAACATGATTTTCCAATCTGGTGTTCCCATAGTTTTTGAAGCAAGAACATAATCACGACGTGATTCTGATAATGCTTTACTACGTACTAGACGAGTCGATCCCATCCATGCGAACGCTGATAAAATCAGAATGAATAGTACAAGTCCGTAATCACGTTTTAATACTTACGAATACGATGATTACCATAAGAGTTGGGATAATTACCATAAAGTCTACGAAACGCATCACAATATTATCAACACGTCCTCCGTAATATGCAATAACTAACCCTACTGCTGTACCAAACCCAATTGTTAATGCTGTTACCGCAACCGCGATAAGAATTGAGTTAAAGCATCCCCATCATTAGCCATCCAAAACTGAGTGACCACCTACGTCTGTACCTAGTAGAAATCCATCCTCTCAGGTTTTAAGAAAATATTTAATAAATCTACATCAAAGTATGTACTATATACTCCACTTACACGAATATAGATATTGAAAAAGTACTACGAAAAATTAAAATAGCACTTAATGTAACTAAAAGCTGCAAAAGGCACCTTTATCTTTTTAAACTCACGAGCTCACAACTGAAAATCCAGAAGGAGTTTTAGTTATAACTTTTTCTTCTTTTGCTTTTGTCATTGTTCAACTTCCTCCTAGTCTAGTTTAATTCGTGGGTCTACAATAGCCATAATAATATCATTTAAAGTACTACCAAGCAATGTTAAGAAACCAGAGAATAACATTAATGTTGTAACAACACTATAGTCTCTATCTTGAATACTTTGATAGAATAATTGTCCCATTCAGGGTAACCAAAGATTGTTTCTACGAAGATACCACCACTGAATAATCCAGTAATAGAGAATCCGAAGAATGCTGCGATTGGTAAGATAGAGTTTCTAAAAATGTGTCCTGAATAAACTTTTTTAACTGGCACACCTTTAGCACGTGCTGTTTTTACATAGTCGCTTTTGTTTTTGCATCGATAACTTCATTACGTAAATATTGAACAGTCGATACTGTTGATAATAATGCTAAAACAGATACCAGGTAAAAATTAAGTGTTGCAGTTTATTAATATAGTATGTGAATGTCCCTGGATCAAGGTTAACATCTACTGCATCCACTCGTTGGGGAACCATCCTAAACCAAAACCGAATACAGCAATCATGAATAAGTATAATACGAATGATGGAATCACTAGGAAGAAGAAGTTATAAAAAGTTTACGAATTTATCGAATTTAGAACCATTATAACGACCTGAATACATCCCCATAGGGATAGCAATTGCATACATAATTACCGCTGTGAATAATGACAGATTGAATGTATTGAAAATTCTTTTCTCCTAAAAAGTGTTCCTACCGATTTACCAGTAGTATAACTTAATCCGAAATCTCCATGAATAAAGTTATTCAACCAATATAGGTATTGTTGATACCAAGGTTCATAGAACCCACTCGCTTGACGAATTGCCTCAATTTGTTCTTGAGAAATCTTTTGGATTTTTCTGCTAAACCACTAAATGGATCCCCAGGCATAAGTTTAGCTAGACCAAACACTAGTATACTAAGGATGAATAGTTGTGGTATCATTACTAAAAAACGTTTTAAAACTACTTTCCACATTATACTTCTCCTCCTTTCATAGCTACATAGTGTGTATCTGTTAATTTTTAGTGGATATACTCTTCCATCTTTGTCGAAATAATCATTATAATGTTTTTGATACTCTTCTTCAACAGCTTTGTCTAACTTTTTACTTTTTAGCTTTATCTAAGTTAGTACTTGGAATAGCCGCAATAAGACGTTTTTGTATAAATATGTTGTGGATTATTGTAAATATCTTCACGAGTTCCACGTTCTACGATACGACCACGATACATGATATAGATGTAATCACACATGTGTTTAACAACTCCAAGGTCATGAGAGATAAATAAACAACTTATATTAAAATCTCTTTGGATTTTTTCATGAAGTTTAATACCTGAGCTTGAACTGAAAGGTCAAGGGCAGATACCGGCTCGTCGGCTACGATTAAACGTGGATTACACGCAATCGCACGCGCAACACCGATACGTTGACGTTGTCCACCTGAGAATTCAAATGGATATTTGTACATAGCTTCTTCACCCATACCTACGATATTAAGAAGCTCTAATACACGCTTTCTAGTATCTTCTTCAGATAAGTTTTTCAAAATTACTAATAGGCTCTGCAATAATATCTATAATACGTTTTTTAGGATTTAAACTAGACATTGCATCTTGGAAAATCATTTGAACGTCACGATTATATTTTAGTTTTTTACGAGCTGCTTTTTTAGTAACATCTTCATCTTTGTAAATAATTTGTCCATCAGTTGCTTTTTCTAAACCTAAAGACTACTTTTACCTACAGTAGTTTTTTTCCACTACCACTTTCACCGATTAGTCCATAAGTTTTTCCCAGCTTCGATTTCAATATCAACCCCATCTACTGCATAGACATGATCTTTAATTGTATTGAAAAATCCACCGCGAATGGGATAATGTACCTTTAGATTTTCTACTTTAAGCATTGTTCTCCTCCCCTTCAAATTCAAAGTTTTTATAGCATGTACAACGTACATGATGTCCTTCTTCTACTTCATGTAAAGTTGGATTGTGTTCGTGTTCTTCATCTTTTAGCCAAGATATACGATCAGCAAAACGACACCCTTGTCTGTCTAATGTTTTTAGAGAAGGTACCATCCCTTGAATAACGTAAAGGTCATCACTAGCATCTTCATCATCAAGTTGAGGAATACTACGTAATAAACTACGAGTGTACGGGTGTTTTGGATTTTTGAAGATTTGTTCTGCAGTTCCAATTTCTACTACTTCTCCAGCATACAGTACAGCTACTCTATCAGCCATCTCAGCAACTACACCAAGGTCATGAGTAATTAGGATAATTCCTGCATGCATTTCTGCTTGAAGTCCTTTAATAAGGTCTAATATTTGTGCTTGAATTGTAACATCTAGAGCTGTTGTAGGTTCGTCTGCGATAAGAACACTCAGTTTACAACTCATCGCCATAGCTATCATAACACGTTGACGCATACCACCTGATAACTCATGTGGATATTGTTTTGCACAACGCTCAGGATTTGGGATACCAACTTGTGTTAATAACTCGATAACTCTCTTTTGTCTTTCTTCTGCACTTAATTCTGTGTGATAAATTAAGGCTTCTTCTATTTGTTTTCCAATTCTGTAATGGATTTAACGAAGAAAGTGGATCTGGAAAATCATTCCAATATCTTTTTGTTCTAATTTTATTCATCTCATCTTCTGTTAAGTCAAGAATATTTTTCCCATTAAAATAATTTCTCCAGTTGACTTAGTAAGATTCTCATTATGAAGACGCATAATAGTAGTCGCTAATGTCGACTTACCACAACCACTCTCTCCAACGATAGCTAATACTTCGTTTTTTTATAGGTCTAAACTAACTTTATCAACAGCATTAAAGTAATCGTCTTTAATTCTAAATGCTGTCTCTAGATTTTTAATCTCTAATAGTTTCTCCATTTACCTATCTCCTTCCAAAAATAACTTGCATCAATAATTATTATAAATTAAACTTTATTTCTTTTTGCATTTTCAATTAATATTGTTTTATTTCTAATCAGATTTTTTATAAATCATACCCTTAAATAAAAACAGCATAATACTATATTATAAAATTTTTAAAAAAGCAATAAAAAGAAAAATTCGTAGTAAAAACTAGAATTTTTCTGAATATTTAATTAAATACTCTATTTCACTACTGAAAATTCTCCATATTAGATAATAAAACAACACGAAAAATCATAATTTCTTTAAAATCTGATTTTATCGAGTCGTTCTTATATTATTTTTATATTTCTATTATCTTAGTCGGAACTACTGGATCAGTATCCATTATGACTATTTTATCATTACAATCGATAGTTTTTATTAGCTTCTAGAACACAATCTATATCCTTATGTTTTAAGGGTCATATCCGCTGCCATACGAGCAAGTTCTTTTCGTATTATTTTGCTCACTTAAATGAGCTAAAAAGACATTTTTTTGTATTATCTCCTACTATTTTTCGTTAAATAATTTGCAGAATCTGTATTCGATAAGTGACCCATATCTGATAATATACGCTGTTTTAGTCGTCCATGGATAAGGTCCACTAAGCAGAACATTTTCCTCATGATTACTCTCATAGACAATCGTATGTGAATCTTTCACATAATCTATCATCTTATCAGAAACATAACCCGTATCCGTAAGAATACTCACTCTTTTTCCTTCACATTCAAAAGTATAAAACTGTGGATTAATCGCATCATGACTAACCCCAAAACTATTAACTACTACATCATCAAAAATCTTGCTTTCTTCTTTTTCAAAATGGAATTTAAGATCCGAGCTGATTTCACCACATTTCGTCATATTTTGCCAAGTAAGTTTATTAGCATAAACAGGAATGTTATACTTCCTTGCTAGCACCCCTACTCCTTTGATATGATCAATATGTTCATGTGTTACAAAAATCGCATTTATATCTTTAATATCTCGCTCAATTTGTGCTAAGTTCTCTACTACTTTTTTTCCAGTCAGTCCAGCATCTACTAAACATTTAAAATTATTATGCTCTATATAGATACTATTTCCACTACTACTGCTAGCTAATACCGATAATTTCAAATCGCACCTCCATACCAATTTTTCACTTTTTCTATTATATCACTTTTTACAAATAGTTTAGGTAGAAAGAATCACTATACTTATTCTTCATAAAAATCTCTAATACTAACTCTGGAAAACCTTAATAAGAAAAGAGTTTTTAGTTTAATTGTCAGAAAAATTTAAAATTTATTCAAAAAGACTTGCATTACATAAAAAATAGTGTATAATAAAAAACAACAAAAACGAGAAGGAGGAACTACAAATGAAACAAACAACAACTTTAAAATCTTGGCAAAACTGGCGTAGATAATGTTGTGTGTATGTTTTATGACGTAGACGCAACTTTAGTGTACTCTAAAAAGTGTCTATGTCTGGCTGTAGAAAAATTCGTTTTAAATTTCGCAAAAGGGCTGTATAGAATTTATACGGTCTTTTCTTTTTGGGAGTAAAAATAAAAAAACTTATACAAATCTTATAGACAATTCGAAAGGAAATAAACAATTATGACAAACTTAGAAAAATAACTTAAACAACTTAAAAAGGATACTTTGGAGAATTTGGAGGAAGCTTTCGTACCTGAAGTTGTACAAAAAGCTCTTGATGAACTAGAAGCAGCTATGACAAATATAAAGATGATGAGGAATTTTTAGCAGAGTACGCTCACTACTAAAAGATTACTCAGGACGTGAAACTCCACTATACTACGCTGAAAGTTTAACAAACCACCTTGGAGGAGCAAAAATCTACCTTAAACGTGAAGATTTAAACCACCTTGGAGCACACAAGCAACAACGTTATCGGACAAATTTTACTTGCAAAACGTATGGGTAAAAAAAGAAAGTTATCGCTGAAACTGGAGCAGGTCAACACGGTGTAGCTACAGCTGCTGCCGCTGCAAAATTCGGTATGGAATGTGAAATCTACATGGGGGCCCTTGATGTAGAAAGACAAAGACTAAACGTATTTAGAATGGAAATGCTAGGAGCAAAAGTTCACGCAGCTCAAGAAGGAGAAAAAGACTCTTAAAAGAGGCTGTTGACGCTGCATTCAAAGCATGGATTGAAAACATCGATGATACTTTCTACGTACTTGGATCTGCAGTAGGGACCTCACCCATATCCTACTATTGTAAAAGACTTCCAAAAAGTTATCAGTCAAGAAGCAAAACGTCAAATCTTAGAAAAAGAAGGACGTTTACCTGATTTAGTAGTAGCTTGTGTAGGTGGTGGATCTAACGCAATCGGTGCTTTCGCTGAGTTCATTCCCTCACGAAGAAGTAGAATTACTAGGAGTTGAAGCTGCCGGTCGCGGTCTTGATACAGATCGTCACGCAGCAACACCTACTCTTGGGACTGTTGGTGTTGTTGATGGTATGAAGACTTACGCATTATTCAACGAAGATGGTTCATTAAAACCTGTTTACTCAATCTCTCCAGGATTAGACTACCCAGGTATCGGACCCTGAGCACTCATTCCTAAAAAGATGCAAAACGTGCTGAATACGTAAGTGCAACTGACGATGAAGCTGTCGATGCTTTACTTATTAACTAGAACAGAAGGAATTATCCCTGCAATCGAAAGTTCACACGCCTTGCAGAAGTGATTAAACGTGCTCCAAAAACTAGATAAAGATAAAAGTAATTATTGTTAACGTATCTAGGGCGCGGAGACAAAGACGTAGCCGCAATTGCAGACTACTTAGAAAAATAGAAATAAATAATACAAAACATCGCATACTAGGTTTTCTAATATGCGATGTTATTTTTATTATTTTTAAATTTCTTATGTAATTCTGTATAGAATAATAATCCTATTAATGTTAAAAGCTATTCCTCCCATAGCTAATGATGTTTGTGAGATTAAAAGTACTTACTAAAGTATACACCCTCCAAGAATGGCTATTATAGGGAACTATTGGGATATAGAGGTACTCTATATGGTCTTTCTAATTTTGGTTCTTTTTACGCAGTATAATTACTGCAAGGAATGTTGCTGTGTAGAAGAACCACATTACGAATACTAATAAGTCAGTTAACATATCAAAACTACCTGTTAACATCATTAAAAATGATACTACTAAAAGCAATAGTCCTGCATTCACTGGCACAGCACCTTGTTTAACTTCGTCCATACATTTTTAAATGGAATCTGGTTCACTTTTTAGCCATTGCATAAGGAACTCGAATTCCAGCCATTGAGAATCCGTTAATCGCTCCATATACACTGATTAATATTCCAATAGTGATAATTTTACCACCAATACCACCGAACAACTTCGCAGCTACTTCACTTGCTACAGTTTGATTACCTGCAACATGATCCAACGGTAAAGTCATAAGATAAGCTACATTTATAAGTACATAGACTGCCATAACAACAGCAAGCCCTAAGAAGATTGCTCTTGGTAAATCTTTTTTAGGATTTTTCATTTCTCCTGCCATACTTCCTACATTAGTCCACCCTTCGTACGCGAACATCGCAGCAAGTAAATGCTCCACCTAGTCCACTAGCAAACGAAATATCTTTCCCCGCTTCTATAGGTAATAATTGTAGCGGTTGTGAATCACTTTGAATAATCCAAATCCAATAATTACTATTAATGGTATTAATTTACAAATGGTAGCTACTGTCTGAATTACCCCACCAATTTTTCCACCTAAAAAGTTTAAAAACATTAACGACGCTGCAGCAGCAAAGGCTATAGGAAGATGCCACATTTTATCTAAGTTTAATAAGTTTAAAACTTGTGTAGAGAAAATAACAGCAAGTGCTGCTATCATCGCAGGAAATAAATTACCGACTGCGCCCATCCTAATAAGAATGCTGCAGTTTTTCCATAAGTTCGCTCTATCCAAACGACCATTCCTCCTACTTCAGGAATAGATGCCGCAAGCTCTGCAACAGTAAGACCTGCACAGATTGTAATAATACCAGCAAGAACCCATGCCAAGTAATCCTAAACTCATCGTTCCTGTAGTTTTATAAATTACAGCTGCCTTAAAGAATACCCTGCTCCTATTACCGAGCCTATAACCGTCATAAAAGGCTGGCATGAAACCTATCGTTCTTTTCAACTCATTCATTAAAATTGACCTCCTTATTTTTCTGAATTTATTCTATATTATAACCTTTTATTTTCTAGAATAAAGAGAAAAGACTTAAAAATTTCAATTTTTAAATCTTCGTTTTTTCGTCTATTTCCCAAATAATAATTTGAAGAAGTTTAATTTTTGACCATATCTTAATGTTGCTAGTCTATATACTCTAACACTCGCAAAATGCTACAAGTAATGTAGTTACAGCTAATATACCATAAGATAATCCTAATTCTTGAATAGAAACGTGGCTATTGCATAACGTGTAAACATTACAAAAGTATGATGTGAATGGAACATATGATAAAATCTCTGCTAGTTTAGTATCTCCAGTTGAACCCATAATGTAGTAGTTTGCGAAGAATGCTCCCATAAATAGTTAACATCGGTAAAGTTATCGCTCCGTTGACATCTTCAATCTTACTAACTAATGAAGCAAATGCCGCATACATGAAACATAAACATTACGAATCCAGTTAAAGCAAACACTAGTCCGACACCAAGGACTTTCAAAGTCTACGTTTTCTATAATATGTTTAATATTATCGCTATATCTAGAACCATTTATTTTTAGACCTGCGAAATAAACCACCTATGATTAAGCCCATTTGAATAAGTACCGCAACAGATAAAGCTAGTACTTTTCCTAAAATTAACGTTCTAGGATTTACAGTAACTACTAATAGTTCCATAGCTCTATTGCTTTTTCTTTAACAACTATTTGTTGTAACTATCACTACCAAATTGAACTACCGTCATATAAACAATAAATGTAAGAACATAAACTACTACAACATTTACTACTTGTGTCTGAGTATCAGAATCTCCACTTACGTTCACAGGTACAGGTTGAGGTAGATGTGATTTTACGTTAGTTACTTTATCATAATCTAAACCATTTTGTTTATAGACTAATTTTTCTACGTTCTTTCCAAAAGCTTCTTTTGAATTCACTGCTACCTTTACTAAAGATAGATTGTCTAGATAAATATTCATAACTGTCTTTAGTTAAACGATACCTTCATCTAATTTTTTTATCTTTAATGTCTTTTTTTCTAAAAGCCTCTTTACTATCATATTTTTAGCTTCTTTCAAATCATCTAATTTTATACTTTACATCTTTTTACAACATAAGCGCTACGATTAAAATTATCGTTGCTATCACCTTTAAACAGATTACTGTTCGCAATCGATGGTATAGAATGTTATACCCTATAGCAATAACGAAAGTATATTGCCATAATAACTTTTGTCGCTTTCTTTGCGAAAAATTGTTTTTAACTCGAAATTAAATACTGTACTAAAAATTCTTCATAACTACTTACCTACCTGTTCCTTGAATATATCTTCTAACGATGGTTTATAAAGTTTAAATTCTTCTATATTAAAAGCTGCTTCCTGCAAGTTTTGCTAATAGTTCTTTTTAGATCCCTCTTCTTTAAAAATCAAGATACTCCCTCTGGTACTAATGAGTATTCGATACCTAATGGTATAGATCTTAGATTAGCTAGCAACTCTTCTTTTTCTAAGTTACTAACACTCAAGATCATTTTTCCATGTCCTAGTTGTTTTTAATATAATCTAGATTTCCACTTAAAGTAATTTTCCCCTTTTTCTAGTATATTAATGTCTTCACAGAATGTTTCTACAACTGGCATTTGGTGAGATGAGAAAATAACTAGTTTATCTTTTTTTGATAAAGTCTGTAATTATTTCTTTTTAACTTCGATACGTTCACCGGATCAAGTCCACTGAATGGTTCGTCAAAAACAAGAATATCTGGGTCATTCATAACACTTTGAATAATTTGAATTTTTGTGCATTACCTTTAGATAATGTTTTTAATGCTTGTTTATTATCTTCTAATTCGAAATACTCTAACCATTTTTGCTTCTGTTTGTGCTGCTTTCTTCTTCATACCTTTTTAGCATTCCGAAGTACGTAAGCTGATCTACTAGTCCAACACCATCGTACATTCCACGTTCTTCTGGTAAATATCCAATTTTCACCTTACTGTGATCTAGAGGTTTTCCGTCTAATAAAATCTCACCTTTATCTGGCTTTGAATATATCTAACAAAATTCTAAAACTTGTAGTTTTACCACTACCATTTCGTCCTAAATATCCATTAGCCACCCACTTTTTCGCTGTAAAGCTAACTCCCTTTAAGAACCTTTTTATTACCAAAACTCTTCTCTACATTTTTAAATTCTAAAATCATAGCCCTTACCTCATTTTCCTAACTTATTAAAAGTTATATCCCTTTTTATTCGTCATTATTTTTATTTCTTTTGTTAACTTAAAATATTTCGGTAAAAACATTCCAAGTCCACCTATACAGTAACCAAATATACCACCTATTAATCCACCTATTAACATGGCTATCATGATCAGGTATTCCACTATTAATTACCCACTTTAATATTAGTAAAAATACAATACCCTACTATACTTATTAAAAATAAACAAAACTATAAATCTTAACAATCTATACTTGATAAACTCTAATTCCGTCTCGGTATCAGTATATATTGGGATACGAACTCGAAGTCCTTCAGCTAGCCTAAACAAATTATAAAATTGAAACTTATGAAGATTCCAACCAGTTGCTTTATAATACTCTTCTATCTCAGGTGTAAACTGTTTTATCAAAGATAAACTTTGTATTGCTTATCACTAACCTCTGAAACTTTCTTCATTCTGATTGCCACTATAGCCTCTTTATCATATTCATATCCCCCAGCAGCAAGATAATTCATTTTATCCGCTACTTTATCATAGCTTATAAATACCGGAACATATTTATACTTCATAAAGTCAATCCTTTTCTTCTCTTTAAAAATAAATATTTTACAAAGAACGCTATATTTACAGCACCTAGTCCCTAAACCAAAGCCAAAAAGACATTCCTGTAATAAAAATCTATTACTTCAGATGGCATTAAAAATTTATTTATTATGTAGCGTCACTAAAGCTATAAGAAAACACCTAACATGATTTTCGCATTAAATCTTATTCTATATAGCCACATATATTCTTCACTCAAATTATCTGTATATAGTGTAGTTGCTGAAGGTTCTCCTCGTAATATTTGCCAGAAAAACTATTTCTAACTACTTTCCAACCATTAAACTTATAGAAATCTTCACGTTCAGAATCGAACTTTTTATCATATACCAATTCGTATTTGTAGTTAATTTTTCTCCTTTTTCTAATAAAATGAAGAAATCCTAGAAACTTTTTAAAATGCCAGCCCTTAGCACTATATCTTTCTAACTTTCTCATGAGTCTCTTATTTGTTAAAGCGAATGTATGTCACCTATATATTTACTCATCACTTCACCACCTATAAACTTCTTAGCTACGTCCAGTAAAAACTGTCGAAGTTTTAAATTTTTCTCCAAAAACTTCCATACCTTTTTGGAGTAATATGATATTCTTTTTCGAATTGTCGATTTCCTTATCTTCAATCCAGCCAACAGAAACCATTTTTTCCTAAGTCGTATACATTGTCGCAGGGCCGATAATAATATTATTTTCTGTGATCTCTGCCACCTTTTGCATTATTAAATAACCGTGGATAGGTTCTGTTAAAACTAGAAGTGTAAAAATATACTATCCGTTAATTCGCCCTGTCTCATGAGGGCTTACTCTGCCATTTTATCCTCCTAACCTAATTAGAGATATTTCTTATCTATATCCATCATTGATATATCTATCTTTGATATAATTATATATCCATCATTGATATAAGTCAACAGATTTTTACTATTTTTACGAAAAATATTGCAAAACATTAGACCAAAAATATTCTCTTTAGTTTATAACCCATACTATTTATTACAGATATTTCAAAAATAAACTTATTAATATAGTAATATTGGCTATAATATGATAGAATAATGCTATAAAAATAAATATTATAAAAATAGATTATCAACATCTATTTTATTAAAGTTAAGGAGAGACACATGACAAAAATCATTAAAAATATCTATTGCTTGTTGCAACGATTATTCTTTCAGTTACTCTTGCTGCCTGTGGCATGGGGGCTTCTACAGAACAAATCGTTAATAAATCAGTAGAATCATCTAAAAAAATATTAAAGTACAGATTTCGAAAGCTACTAGTAGTTCTGAAATCTTAATCGGTGAACAGACTCAAACAATCGAAAACACTGTATCTGGTTCATTAATTTTAGAACCTCTTACAATGAAAGCAACTACTAATGTAAGCTCAAGGACAAAGTCAAACATTAGAGTTGTACATTAAAAGATGGAACAGCTTATACAAAATCAACAGGACAAAACGAATGGGTTAAAAGTTCAAACAACAGTATAACAGCGCAATTTGAAAATCTTAAAAATTGCTAACTCAGATAAAATTTTTAGAATTCTACAAAAATTGCTAAAGACTTCAAGAAAAACTGAAGAAAATGGAAACTATGTTCTAACTATACACGGAAATGGAGAACAATTCAAAGAACTTATAGCTGCTGTTGCTAACGCTTCTTCAGGAAGTGAAGTAACTCTAGTTCATTTAACAACGTTGATTTCAAAAACGTTTCAATTAAACTTGTAGTTACTAAAGACTTTACACCTAGTTAACAACAGTATCAATAGAACTTGCATCTAAGATACTCAACTCCAACTACAATGAAAATTAAACAAATCATTAAATATTCTAACGTAAATAACGTTAAAGAAATCAACCTTCCTGATGAAGTGAAAAAAATGCTAAAGAAGTACAAATTCTCACCGTTAATAACATTAAAACCTACTTACTCTAAAAAGGTGAGTAGGTTTTTCATTAATCAGCTAATTTTTCTGATCTAAAATTACGTTAAATCTTTAATACTATATTTCAATATCTGAGTTTATGTAATATATCCTTTCAGTTTACAATGCTCTTCTCATCTAGTATAATAGTATATACTGATTAAAATATTAGGAGGTAAATTGATTTATAGTTACTAGCGTCGAACTAAGTTCTAAAGGTTAAGTGAGCTTGAGTTGACGAGGAAAAAGTTATCGAAAATTCGGCGGATGCTTTTTCGGAACCAGAGAGTTTCGTTAGATAATGTACAATGGGGTGTACCTTGTATCTTTCTAGGGAACGAAGGGACGACGAAAGATAGTTAGGTAGCAGCGTATGCAACAGCAACTTAGTTTTTTTAAGGAAGAATGACGTAAAAACTTTAGTTGCCACTGCTGGGTGTAATCTTACTATTTCTAGGAACGAAGAGACGACGAAATACGTTGAGTATACGTATGCAACAGTAAAACAGTCTAAGGAAGATACGTTAAATCTTTAGTTGCCACGCTAGTGTACTTTGTATTTTTAGAACATAGTGACGACAAGATCTTAGTGGTACTAGCAAAATATTTCTCATTTCATATCCTTATATTTGGAGCTGTTGTCTAGTTACTGACAAAGGTTTCTTATCATCTGATTCAAGAAACCAACGATTATCCCATAGTCAGTCGTATGCCAACAACTTGTATGGAAGAATGACGTGAAACACTACATTGACCTTCAAAATCATTATCACTCTCTATGGAGCTCATTATACTCTTCTTTTAGGGTTAACATAAACTAAGTGAGTATAATATTTTTGAGCATGAGATATAAAGTTTCATAGTACTCTATGAGACGACAATTAAATTAAATAAAGAAAAAAAGCGAGGAATTTTTGATATGTGTGGAATTGTAGGATTTGTTGGAGAAGCAAATGGAGTTAAAGTAATCGATGGACTTAGCAGCCTTTGAGTATCGTGGATACGACTCAGCTGGTATCGCTGGTGTTGTTAACGGAGCAGCTAGCGTTACTAAAGTCTGTAGGTCGTATTAAAAACCTAGAAGCTTAATACCTGAAGGTCTTCACCTAGAATTAGGTATTGGTCATACTCGTTGGGCTACTCACGGTGGAGTTAACACAACTAACTCTCACCCTCACCAAAAGCTTCAACAAACGATTTTTTATTTTAGTTCACAACGGAGTTATCGAAAACTTCAAGAACTTAAAGAAAGATTTTTCAAAGGTGTAGAACTTGTTTCTGAAACTGATACTGAAGTTATCGTTCAATTAGTACAAGTTTATAGCGACCGTGGTCTCGATACTAAAGAAGCTTTTTCAAAAAGCTGTATCTAAGTTACAAGGTTCTGTGCACTTTTGTTTAATCGATACTGAAGATAAAGATCACATTATATGTAGCACAAGAGTCCACTCTTATCGGACCAGGAGAAGAAAAATAAAAACTATGTTGGTAGTGATGCTTTTAGCTATGATTAGCACACTAACAACTTCGTAGAAATCAACGATGGTGAATTTGTTATCGTGAAAAAGATAGCGTAACTATCGAAGATAAAGAAGGTAATGTTATAGAACGTGAAAGTTTCTCAACTAACTTACTGGAGAAATTGATAAAGGTATTCACGAACATTACATGATTAAAGAGATTCATGAGCAAAGTAGGAGCTATGCGTAACATCATCTCTCACTACTTCGATGGACAGATGTTAAAATATTGATAGCGAAATTATTAACAATGTAAAAGATGCTGATAGATTATACATTATCGGATGTGGTACAAGTTATAACGCTGGTTTTGAGTAGGAAGAAACTACTTTCGAAAATGGGCTGGTATCCCAACAGAAGTACACTTAGCATCAGAAATTTGCTACAACGTACCATTATTATCTAAAAACCAATGTTCATCTTCCTTTCTCAATCAGGAGAAACAGCTGACTTCGTGCAGTATTAACAAAAATTACGTAGTGTAAATGAAGATTATAAATTCTTAGTACTTACTAACGTTGATGCTTCAACTCTATCTCGTGAATGTGACTATACATTATTACTTTCACGCAGGTGTTGAAATGCGGTTGCATCTACTAAAGCATACACTGCTCAAATCGCAAACATTACGTATACTAACTTACAAAAGTAGCTAAACAACTTTCAAGACAACTCAAATTTGATATCGAGCAAGAATTATCAGTAATCACTTCTGCAATCGAATCAATCTTAGATGATACAAAAACTATCAAAGACTTAGCTAAAAACTTATTCACTGAACGGATGCATTCTATATTGGACGTGGAATCGACTCACTATAGTGCTTGTGAAGCAGCTTTAAAACTTAAAGAAGTTTCATATATTCAAACAGAAGGATTTGCTGGAGGAGAATTAAAACACGGTACAATCGCTCTTATCGAAGAAAAACACCAGTAGTAGCACTACTACAAACGCTAAACCAGACTTTAAACACACGTAGTAACGTAAGTGAAGTGAGCTAGCCGTGAGCTAACACTCTAATCATTACATTAGAAAAATTAGCTCGTAAAGGTGATTATGCTATTCCTAACGTAAACGAAGATCTTGCTCCAATCGCAAGTATCGTAGTTACACAGTTATTCGCATATTATGCAGCTTACACTAAAGGACTAGATGTGGATAAACCACGTAACTTAGCTAAATCAGTAACAGTAGAATAATAAATAATTTAGTAGCTCGAGAATTCTATTTCGAGCTACTTTCTTTATCTATCTATAAAAAGTTAAGCCTTTTTCTCTTTACAAAACTTTAGTCTTAGGTTTATAATAAACCTATAATAAATAATTAAATTATCTTCGGGGCAGGGTGAAATTTCCCGACCGGCGGTTAAAGTCCGCGAGCGCAAAGCTGATCTGGTGAAATTCCAAAACCGACAGTGCAGTCTGGATGATAGAAGATATAGAATTAATAAACTTGCACATATAACCTCTACTACATATGTATATTTGTCATGCAATGTATTGTGCAATGCTTATTTTTTCATACCTTTTCAGTCCCGCTTTTTAAATTTTTAAAGTGGTGTTTTTATATCTAATATAGATTTTAAATGCACCTTTTTAAAATTATATTGCGGTTATTTTTGCCTATGAAGATAGGAAAGAGGATTTAATATGTACAAAATGTTCATTCACTTTGTTTTTAAGTGGAATGCTTGCAGTTATTGCTCTCACTTCTATCTTTTTAGTTTTGCTGTGCCATTCTTGCCACCATTTCTAAAATTTGATTTCACGTTTATCCCTGCTGTTCATGGCGTTGTTATTATTAGGTTATAAAAGATGCACTTTAGTGTCATTCTTAAAAACTTCCTATACTTCGCATTATTATCACATGAGCCAATCGGATCGATCGCCAATATCGTAGTTGAATTTACTTTCATCAGTATTATCGTACTTTTCTACAAAAAAGGTACTGCTAAAACTATTATCGGTGGTATTTTAGGAACACTAGCAATTACATTATTCATGTCACTACTTAACTACTTCAGTGTTACTTCCAGCTTATGGATATATCATGAACTTAGCTGATATCGTGACTAACGTAAAACTATTGTAGCTGTTGGTATCAGTACCATTCAACCTATTAAAAGGTGCTTTAGTAACATTCTTATTCTTCGTTACTAAGAGTGTTTATAATCACCATACAAGTATTCGCAGCGTTTTGCATAAAAATACTAAACAATTAATCTAACTATGAAAAATTCCTCCATTACACTCACCTTACTGTAATGGAGGATTCGCGCTTTTATTATTTCCAGAAAATTATTTAGAATACTTATCAGATCTAAGTCAGCAGATAAATGAAAAATCATTTTCTGCACCCTTAACTGCTATTTTTAAAACTTATTATTTCTTTTATATACTCTAATAAGTTCACATGTCTTATACCGTTGTTTGGTTGAGTAAATAATCGGTGAGTCATTGAGACATCTTGGATAATTATCTTTTTATCATTTCTAACGGCTTAAATTCACGGGCCGCCGTTTCTAAACTCTACTTATAGTATACATGCACATTTGACATATGCATAACTCATATCTGAATCACGTAAAATAAAAATCACATTCTTAACTTTTCCTATTCTTCCAACGCTAACACTATACCCATTGCTTGCGTAATATACATATATCTATATTCTCCAGAACTGGACCATACTATTCTTATTATCCGTATTCACAGTCAAAATAAAATGCTGTATCAGCCAAATAATATTTCTTTTTCTCCAGCTAGAGAACGTTTTAGACTTCATATCAGATCTATCACATTGACATAAAATTTTTGACTTTACTAATTCATCTATACTATATCTACTAGTAGTTTCTCTCTTTATTATCAATCCATTTTCCTTGTAAAGCTCTATGTATGCATATACTCAAAAGTTGCTCTCATAATTATTTATTACAAAAATCTCTAACCACATTAAAAGCCTCAACATTTTCAACCTTTACTCTATATCTTTTCAAATATTTCTCAACAATGGATGAGACATACATTCTCTTATCTCAATCTCATCTATAAAAATACTTCTTGGAAAAGCTCCGCTCAATGAATGATAGCTGTTCAACTCTGGTTGCAAAATTATCATTAACAATTTGTGCTAGACCTTTTCATCTCTATATATTCGGATTCTACCGGAAACATTTCTACCTCATATACCTTTCCCGTTAAATCGAGTTACTAACTCTCCACTTAATAGATAAGTGAATTAGATAAGTACACAAAAATAGAATACTAGCTTTCTGTTCTATATATGCGTTAATTATTTTCTATTTTCCATAACATTTTAGAATCTCATCTATAAATATATATTTTAATTTTGAGTTATCGATTAGAAATTATCAGTACTTCTTCCAATTTATCTGCATCTTTTGCTTTTCTATACTTCTTACCATCTCAAAATCAATAAAAATTATGTCTTCCTCTCGTACTCCTCTTTCTGTAAGTTCTAATTTAACAATCTCTAACAAAGAAGATTTCCACTGACTTGCTCAACACCTGTAATTACTTTGTACAGCCTCGAACCATCACTGTGAAAATTCCTTGCCCTTTCTTTCTTCAAATGACAACCCTTCTAACTTATATTATGTCAGTTTCTATCCCGTAATCAAATGTTTTCTAAATAAATTTTAGCATACTTCTCCCAAAATTCACGGGCAGCAGATAAATGAAAAATCATCTACGGCCCCTTAATCAAGTATTCTTCAATAAATCTCATCTAATTTTCTGAGTGAGCTACTTCTTCTATAGTAGTGTCTTTTTCATCGAGTACTGTATCAATATTTAATTTTTCATCATTATTAACTCATTAATCTTGCATAAAATCTCACACTTCTAATACTTTCATAATCAATCTTATAATCTTTTATTTTCGACCTTGCGGTAAATGCCAATTTATCTTTTTCTAATTATTTTCTCTCATAAAACCCACGAGCATCTGCAGTTTTTACAACTCTAACTACCTCTTTATACTTAGGATTATTTTTCATATAAATAACTCCACCTCACGAGCAGCCATAAAATGTTGTGCACCTAATATTTTCCCCATAAACACATCCTCCTTTTACAAACTCACAATAGAGATTTTAAAACTTTATTGGTGTACTTTTGGATGCCTTATATATATATTTAATCTTTTCTCTAGTAAATCTTTCTTTACACACATAACTCTAATTTGTTCTTAGCCCTACCATAGTACTACAAAATATAACAGTTCAAGCAATTTAAGTTTAATTAATATGATATTTTTAATTGACAATATTTTCTGTAACAATATAAAAACATGTGTATTTTTAGTACATAAAAGTGGGTTAATCGTATATAACTATACACAATTATGAGAGGTTAAATAATGAAAAAGCTATTTTTAGTTATGACATATGGAACACTAGAGGATTATACATTTGAAGGCGTAGCTAAATTTTCATGAATATTAGAAAAGGAGTTCGTCCTAACGATGATGAAATCAATTTATTATTAAAAACTATCTTCGCATGAGATTTGGTTTCTCCTTCAAGAAAATAACACTTTAAAGAAGTTGAGTTGTTAAAAGAAGTTGCACAAGATGAATATCGAGTATACTTGCAAAATAAATTTTCTTCTCCATATATCCCTGATGTAATTTTCAAAAATGGAAAGAAGACAACATTGAAGAATGTATTTGTTTAATTTTAGAACCTCATTATTCATTTTATTCTATTATGGGATATGAAAGATTTATTAAGAGTGATAAAATCAAATTTAATATAATAAAATTGGTATAAAGAAGAAAAATTAATTGAATTTTGGGCTGACGAAATCATTATCGATACAGATGTTAAAAATGACAGCTTTAAAGTTATCTTTTCTGCACATAGTGTACCTGAAATTGCTTTTAAAATATAACGACCCTTATGTTGATCAAATTTTTGATATGACTAAAATTATGAGCAGAGAAAATTGGTCTTGATAAAAGATAACTATACAAACACATGGCAAAGTGAGAGTGATATCGGTATGCCATGGATTAAACCTGATGTTCTAGAATATTTAAAGGATCAAAAGAGCATCCAAATCACTATATATTTGTACCTCTTAGTTTTTATAAGTGAACATATTGAGTTCTTTTCGATAACGATGTTGAATGTCGTGACTTTGCGAAGAATTTGGTGTAGCATATCATAGACCACCAATGTACCAAACTCATGACTCATCGTTTAATAGAAGCTCTAGTTTCTGCAATTACACAATAAAGATAATCCTTTTATCTATCATAATCCAGAACAAACAACATTTAACGAGATGGATAAAGAAAGAAAGCCGAGATGCCTGATTTCGTTATGCTAGCTAATAAAGAAAAGATGGTGAAAAACCTAAAATGCCTGACTTTGTTAAAAAGATGCTAGCTAATAGATGGTGAAAAACACTGAAATGACTGACTTCGTATGTTGAAAGAGAATAACGCAAACTCATAAGTTATTTGTTCTTTAAAGAAATTATTCAGCCAAAAATAATCTTTTATAAATTAATACTAAAAGAAATATTGTTCTGCTACTATCAACTAGTAGCAGAACTTTTCGATTATACAAAACTATAAATTATTTCTAGCGTTATTTTAAAAAACAAAGATTAATAAGTATATTAATTTCTTTTATTAAATTTTATATATTCTACTGCATGTTTTCTGGTTTACATATAAAATGTACAAATAGCAATTATCTCTTAACTTAATGATAAATTTCATTATATAAATAGTTTATACTCAATAGTTTTATGTTATAATAAAAAGCGAAAATTAAAGGAGGATTCTATTTATGAAAAATAAAATTACTTTAGCTTTATCAAAGCATACTACTTTCTGTGTCTTTAGTTGGTTTGTAGCAGTGGCGATGGTCTTAACCGTTCTGCGAAAGATGGGAAAGAAAACGAGGTAGAAAAAGCTGCATCAAACTGTTGAAAGCAACAAAAACTGGGGACTATAATTTAATAGCGCAGACGAATTATCTATCTATAACAAAGAAGATAGATTTTAATTAATACTATACCTTCTGATCGCTTTTGAAAAAACTAAAAATCAAAGGTGCTGTTAACGCAGGCTTGCCAAAAGAAAATGAAAGATTTAAAACCAGAGGAAAAAGAAGCGTTCTTAAAACTTTAGGAGCTGATAAAAATAAAAAGATTGTCATCTATTGTGGTTGTCGCTTGTGAAAGAAGCCATGTCGGAGCAGTATTAGCAAAAGAGCTGGATATAAGAAATCTATAGATTCCCGGGCGGAATTGCCGCATGAGTTAGATGCGCAAATAGCATTGATAAATAACATTAGCACTTGCATATGTGGACAATTATGAGGTTTACCTCACTTTTTGCAATAAAAATCACTGTTTGCTTAGTAATTATGAGATTTACCTGCAAATACATTAATTAAAACTCGTTATGTTGTTGAACAACCCCATATTATTTTTCAACAAATCAATCAACATTCAAAATTTTTATCCACATATAACAATTTCGCCCAATAAAGGGCAGCTGGTTTCAGCTACCTCTTTATTTTTCTAATAAATTTAAATATTTCTCTCTTAAATAAGGGACATTATCAAAGTGCTCTCCCTTATAGAAGGGATGACACTTTAAAAGTCTTTTACAGTTAGTAAGTTCCTAGAAAACCAACCTTTTATAACTTTCATTGCATAAGCCAGAACATGTTGGTGAAAATCTACGATGTAGGTCTTGTATAACGTGTTATATATTTTCTATATAATTTTATCAAAAATATACAAATCTTCGCCATTAAAAGCACTCCCCTTTCTGCTTTTATTTTAACAATTCACTAGATTAATTTCAACTTATTACTCCCAAAATACAACAACCACGTTCGATACCGATTATCATTTATAATTTTTCACCTTGGAAAAACATTATCAAATCAACTTTTATTTTAGATAATAATTCTCAATAACTATTATAAGTCTATAAACTTTTACATAACGTGTCATGGTGCTATAATTTAAGCATAAATTACAAAAATAAAGGAGAGAATTTAATATGACACGTACAACAGAATTAAACAAACTTGTAGCAAATTTAACAGTATTATACACAAAATTACACAGCTTCCACTGGTATGTAACTGGACGTGCTTTTACACTACGACAGTATTTGAGAACTATTACAACTACACAACTGAATCTTTAGATGAAGCTGCTGAAAGATTATTAGCAATCGGAGGACGCCCAGTGTCTGCACTTAAGGCGCTTTAGAAATCGCAACAATCAAAGACACTGAAAAGAAACAACTAAAGAAATGGTTGCAGCTGTATTCCACGATTTCGAACTATTAATCAACGACTTAACTCACCTTATGGTGTAGCTGAAGAAGAAGGAGATCAAGGTACTTCTGACTTAGCATTAGGTCTAAAAACTCAATTAGAAAAAAATGTTTGGATGTTACGTTCTTACTTAGCAGACTAATAACATATCTAAAGAAAGCTATCCACCACTTTATTGTGATGGATAGTTTTTATACCTATCTATGAACTATGTCCTTTTCTGTTTAAAAATATTCAAGTTTATAGCATCTACATAATAGTTGCTCACCCGACCATCTTTATCACTTATTTCAACATTCCAAGTTGGTATCAATACTTGGTTTTCTGTCAGAAATATAAGTATAATATCCTAAGTTGTACGAACTCTACAATCTTTTTGAATCAAGTCTTCATGATACAGCCTGTTTATAGCTTGACTAGATGTAACTAAAGGTTTCATTTTTATCTTTTCTTATGTTAGAAACTCCTGTTAGAGTAAACCGCTGATATCTCCATTACTTTTCAACTTCAAAAACTATTCTAGCATTTTTATTTTGAAAAATACTCTAAAACTGTCAATCTGTTGTTCATAAATAACCTCATTTTTATTAGCATTGTAACTAGAGAATACATAATTTGCACTCAACTTCAATTTTTCAAGTAAAAATGAGTCTAGTTCAGCTCTATAGCTACCTTTGTTAACATTAGTTATAGCATTTTCTGAACTAACCTTTAAAGTTGATGTTTTGTCTACATTTTCAACCTCAAATTTCAATCCACTCTCTTCTCTTTTAAAAATCTTTCAAGTCAGAAATAGTTACATTAACATAACCAAGATTATCACGTTTTGTTGCATTTTCTTCAACAGTTATATTATCATTTTTCATAGAACGCTCTATGATTTCTTTTTCTTGGACAATCTCGGTTTTATTTTTGAACTGTATAGACATAAAAAGTTAATAGACTGCATTTAATGCGACAAATAGGTAAATAAATAATGTTTTCATCTTGCCCCAATTCATAGTCTCTCTCCCTTGTCTATCTTTTCTCTTATTTTTAAAAACTCATGTATCTATCATTATACTTCACATACCATGCCGGCGTGTAACTAAAACTGTTTTCTTTCTTTATTGTAAGTTTTATCATACCCTAAAAACTATATCACTTATTTCTTTCAAGTTAACCTTTTTCATAAGATAATTTTATCACATATTCTGTTTTTCTACAGAATACAATTCACTTCTTTCGATGAAAGATAAGTCTTAGTTAATTTCTTCGGAGAAGTTAACTATATATTCCACTGCTGTTATCTTCTGATATTATATCAGCAAAACCATCTTTACTAAAGGCTATAGAGTCCTTGTACGCTTCTTGGAAAAATACTAATTCCGTCTAAAGCAGTTGTTTAGTTGGTAATTAGTGTCCCAACATAACCTAACTCTAAAAAGCTAATAGTATTATTTATAGCGATAGTAGCACCTACCTCACGACCACCTTCATTAGATGGATTTGTATATACTAATCTGTTGTTCATAACTCTTAATATTCCATATCCATCAGTTACTTCATCTTCATTACTAATTCTAAGATTATCTTTTTCTCAAAAAATATCCTCGCCAGTTTATTTAAATTGACATCTTCAGTACTATATTCATCAATAACATTATCTTCATCGCCTTCTTTTAGATATATAAATTTGTTATTCAAACTATATTTCATAATTTTGCTTTTTCTCATTGAATTTACTATTTATTTTTTTCATATATCTCTTGTTTTAAAAGTAATTTGAAGATAGTTTTTATCATCTTTTTATATAGATAAATTATATTAGGTCTATCTTTTAATAAAAACTATAGTATCAAACTCTAAACTTACGTTTGAATTGTCCTCAGAAAAGAATAACGGTTTTAAGCAACGCTGAGTCTAAAGTAACTTGATAATTTATCAATATTTTTTTCAACGTTATTAGTCGTAATATCTTCTATATTACGGTTTCTAACCCTAGATTCTGTACTCTCACTATCCGAAAAAGTAGATAGCAACTCTTTTAGTGCTTTTTTTATTTTTTTACAGCTTCTACACTCGCCACTTTTGTTATTGAATTTTTGAACTATCGACTCTTCTCTTGCTCCTTCTTGATTTTTCACTACACTATCAGGAATAAGGAAGTTCAAAAGATCATTTTTATTTGAATCAACTGTTTTCTGAGTAGATCTTTTTGTGAAAAATTTCATAATCTGGTTGATAAGTAATAATAAGATAAGATAAAGTTAAACTTAGTAAAACAAGTACACTTAAAAATAACTGATTTTACAGTTTCCTTTTTCTATTCCTCATACTACTCACCTCTATAACCATTCATCATCTATTTGTTCACAAGGTAGGGTTACAAATATTATACTTCCATAACCTTCTCTACTTTGTGCCCAAATACGGCCTTTATGAGCTTCTACAATAGTCTTAGCCAACGCTAACCCTAAACCTGTTCCACCCATACTTCTTTTGTCTACTCTTATCAACTCTATAAAAATCTATTAAAGATTTTATCAATATGCACTAAAGGTATTCCTACCCCTTCATCTTTTATAGATATACTCACCCTATTATGATGATAATTCTGTCTAACTCTTATTGTAATATTCTTACCATTTGGAGAATATTTTTATCGCATTATTAACGATATTATCGAACACTTGCGTAAGTTTGTCCTGGTCTCCTTCAACAAATATCGGTGTTTTAGAAATATGTTTTATGAAGTTCTTCTCTGGATGTGTTAACGCAAACCTATCTGTAATTTGCTCAAGCATTTTATTTATATCAATAAATTCTTTTTCATAATGTTCTTCTTTGATATCCATTTTCCCAAGCTGCATTAGTTCATTTACCATTCTTATCATACGCGTAGTTTCTTTGTGAATAGTGTCAATAAACTGAGGAGCCAGTTCCTTATCTTCCAACTACACTTCTTCTAACGCTTCGATATAACTATTCATAGTCGTTAGAGGTGTACGAGTTCATGAGATACAGTTGATACAAATTCTCGACGTTCTTTTTACTTGACGTTCCTGATCATGTTACATCATAAAGTACTATAATATACCCTTCTAATTCTGTAGACATTTGTGTTAAATCTTCTGTATCTTCTTTTTCAATCTTAGAAATTTCCGCTCGTAAAAGGAGCTCATCATCAGTTTTTGAAGTACTAACAGAAGACTATCTTCAGCTTCTAGTATCTCTTCTATACTTTTCATATTCCGTGATATTAAGAATCTTCAGAACATCTTTTCCTATAAAAATTTCATCATCACGTCCACCTAGCATATCTTCTGCACTGGTATTTATCAGAAAATTATCCTTCCATTATTATCAGTTGTAATAATCCGTCCATCATACTTTCGATGATAGTCGCTAGTTTCCTACGCTCTATCTCTGTTACAGCCTGTTCTTCTTCAATTCTCTTAGAAATCTGATTAAATACTTTAGCAAGATCACCGATTTCATCATCTGTATCTATTCCAACTACCGTACCATAATTCCCTAACGCCATCTTCTTAACCTGAGAACTCATTTTTTCAATGGAACTCGTTACAGTTTTTGAAGCAACAAATCCTATAACAGTAGTAATTAATATCGATAATATAGTTCCCACTATGAAGATTCTCGAAATACTATTTACCTCTTGATACACACTTTCTATATCTGCCATAAGAGAGATTACACCCACAACCTCATTATCTTTTTTCACAGGACTCACATAAATCCAAACACGCTTATTACTATCAGCATTATTTTGAATCTGTTTCGTACTCTCCCCTGTTTTTATAACTTGGCTTACAAGTGGATCAAACGATCTCTTAGCAAGATACTCATCATTTCCATTTTTTGAAGAACTCGCCAAAATTTTCGAATCATTATCTATAACATTAACTAACAATAATTTTTGAATATTAAATTCACTGACCAGTTTTGCAATTCCACTTTTTGAATCACGACTACTATTAGCAGTATCATTTTGATCAGTATTATTCTCTAAAACCTTCGAGTCTTCTGCATTCTTTCCATTAATTTTATCGATTTCTTCTCGAACATGGTAATTAAGGATTTTTTCTTGCTCCATAATATTCTGTTCAAATGTATTTACATTACTATTTCTTAATTGTGTTGTAGAGAACAATCCAATAAGTTGTAATGATATTATATTAACCAATACATATACTATTACGAACTTAGTTCGGATTGATGAAAAGAATCTTTTCTTAAATTTCTTACCGAAAAACTCATTACTCTTCACCTATAAAGTAACCTACACCACGGCGTGTCATTATATATTCAGGTTGCGATGAATCATCTTCTACTTTCTCACGCAATCTTCTCACAGTCACGTCAACTGTTCTAACATCACCGAAGTAGTCATATCCCCTATACGGTTTTGCAATAGGTTTTCACGTGTTAAAACTTGTCCTCGGTGTTGAGCAAGATAATAGAATAAATCAAATTCTCTACGTGTAAGATCAATTTCCTCACCATTTTTCTTAATAACATAAGCTTCTGGATAAATAACAATATCTTTAATTACAAGATCACTACCATTTTTCTCTTCTACAATCTCTTCTTGTTGCTTTAGTTACGCGACGAAGATTTACTTTTAACCCTCGCCATAAGCTCACGTGTCGAGAATGGTTTAGTTACATAATCATCGGCTCCAAATTCTAAACCTAAAACCTTATCTATCTCACTATTTTTTGCCGTTAGCATAATAATTGGAATATTCTTTTTAGCACGTACTTCCCTACATACTTCCATTCCGTCTTTTTGGCAACATCAAATCTAGTAAAATTAAATCAGGGATTTTTCATTAAAAGCAAGCTCTACTGCTTTCTCTCCATCATTAGCGACTATTACATCATAGCCTTCCTTTTTAAATTAAAAATCTAATATGTTAGCAATCGGCTCTTCATCATCGACTACTAGTATTTTATATTCTGCCATTTTCTTCCTCCTTAGATTTATACTAGGGAGTGGCTCAAAAAAATCGTGATTTCGTAGAAATCGATTTTTAAGTCACCTCAAAAGTTTATTAGATATCTAAAAAGCTTTTATAAAGAGAATTTAGATATCAATAAACCACTACGTCTATGAGTTCTCATACACTCTGTTAAAATTTTTGGACTTTTGGGTCAGCCCTTCTTCACTATATTTTTATAAAAATACTTTTAAAAGTACACTTTTATTTATTTAAAATAGTTTATATAATATATTCTTCACCGCTGTAAGAATATATATACACTCATATTATATCATTTTTCTGATAAGTTACAACTTTACGCAAAACGATTTAATAATAGGAATATTATGACACCCTAAAATATCAATGGACGCAACTCAAAAATCATGATTTCAGAGAAATAATGTATACCCAAAAATTCTGGACACTTATATATTTAGTTTAAACAAGTGTATGGCATCCTGTATTGTACAAAGCATCCCTTTTAAAAATAAAGACACTTATCTCTTTGAACTATTATTCTATCGTATATCTTCTAACTTCTCTTTAGCTTTCTCTATATTTTTCTAATATTGATTTTTATAAAAATTCAAAATTAACATTATATGGATTTTTATTCAAATTAGATATTACAGTATTACTAGTAAGAAGTGCATTAAATTGATTTTCTAATTCTGCTGTACGTTCTTCAGAAAAATTACTCAATATATTTACTTCAGCTAAACTAAAATCCTTATATTCACCCGATAAGAAACTTTCATCTTCTTTTTCTCAAAAACTCGCATCAAATGATTTCTTATATATGTCTAAAAACTCTTAATACCATGCATCCCTGCTTCTTTAACTATAATTTCATCACCCACATAATATCCAATAGAAAGTAACTCAGATATACGAGTAAATATATCATACTCAAAACTACTCTTTTCACAGTTCCTGTAAATGTAGCCTTTTTATCGCAGTTTTCTTTACATTTCTAAGATACTTTTTCATACGAGTAACATATAGTTCTCCATCAGTCTCTTTGTCCATAAAAATATCTATTCCACCTATCAAAATATATCGGTGCTGCATTAAAAACTACACTTTCTTTTTACATCATACTCAATCGCAACTCGCTAGCAATACTTCCACCCTAAAGAATGACCGGTTAAAAATAATATTATCCCCATATTTTTCTTCATACGTGTGTAAAATCTATAACACGAAGTTAGATGCTCTCCTTGCCCCAAACATATACCAACTACATCAGCGTACATATCTTTTTGTCTATCAAAATAAAAATTTGTTCCTGTATAAGCTAAAATATAATTTTTCTTCAACAGTATTTTCAAATAATGTACCACTACTTCCTGTTTTTTTCATCATAAAAACTAGTTACATACTCTAACTCTCCTGGAAAACTACCTACCGTTTTTTTGAAGATTAACATATTCTTGTATCATCCTTTTAGGGAATCTTGATTTTTGTCCATTGCTTCTATATGATATACAATAAACGATGCGTAACTTGATACTTCAAACAATCTATCCATTACCACTTGCCCTCACTATCTTATTCTTATTTAGTATTTTATCATAAACAATATTTTTTTCTTATTTTTTTATGTTACAAATATTATTCTATAGGTTATATTTTCAATTTTTAATTTTTGAAGAATCAAATCATAATTGATTGTGATTTTCATTTAGCTATTTAAAAACAATATATTTTTGATATAATAATTGTATAAATTATAGTTAAAATCTTACAAACTGTATAATTACTACACATTGTGAATAATCTAAACTCTATTAGAGGCTAATTATGAAAATTTTACTTGCTTATTCTAGTAAAACAAAAAAACACAAAAAAGTAGCTGAAGCTATTTATGAGCAAATAAAAAAATCAAGCCGAGGTAGACTTACTCGACATAAAAACAACGAAAAATAGAGAAAGACTATGATTTCTATATTCTAGGTGCCTGGACAGATAAAACTAACGCAAATAAAAATATGCAACGTTTTTGTCGATCGACAGGAAATACATGGAAAAGACGTAGCACTATTTTTTTAACTTGTGGGGTTCCTCGTGAACATTATCACGCTGATGATTCAATAAATAACTATATTGCATTCATGAAAGAAAGAGACAACAAAATTCATGAAACATTCGTCTGCCAAGGTAAAGTGGATCCCAAGGTTATGATAGTTTTCAAAATTCTTGCTTGGCATGACCCAAACTTTATTCATAAAGTTACACCGGATCTTGTTGACATGGTTAAAGAATCTAAAAAAACATCCAAAACCAAAAAGATTTAGAAGACGCACAAATTTGTTTTAAAAACTTATTAGAACATAAAATAACTCATGCGACAGTATAAACATTAACATAAAAAGTAGTTATCCTCTATAAAAGGGATATCTACTTTTTGATCTATAATATATGAAGACGACTCTGCAAAAATTGATTTCCAAAAATCACGATTTTTTTGAGTCACTCTCCTCTTTTTCTTCTAGCTACCTAGTGTTATTACTTTATCTGCTAAGTTTTCGATTTTTCACTATTTCTATGAGTTATCATAATAACTGTAGCTTCTTTATCTTTTTAATATTATTTCCTCAATATCATCTGCCAACTTACTATCTAAATTAGCTGTACCTTCATCAATTATGAATACATCTTTTTTTATGATATAAACTTCTCGCTAGTCCTAATCTCTGCAACTGTCCACCTGATAAAGCTAAGTTTTTATTGTCTAATATTGTATTTTTCTTTTTCTTCTAAATTATCAATAACATCAACTAACTTACAATTTTCCAGAACTTCTCTAAAACAACTTGTCGTTATATTCTTTGTTTAAAATAATATTATCCTTGATCGATAAATTTAACAATTGTACTTTTTGATTCATCGTAGAAATTGCCGATTTAATATCAAATTGTTTTAATTCTCTATTATCCCATTCTACACTTCCTTCATAGTTTTTCAAATCACCATTTAAAAATATTTATCAATGTTGATTTACCACTACCACTTTTTTCCTTTTATTAAATATTCTTGTTTTTCTCAAAAGTTAAATTAGGAAATTCTACCGTTTTATCTGAGTAGTTATATTTAACATTAGAAACTACAATTTCCTTATCTAATTTTTCGACTCTCGGTAAACTTTTCTCTTCTTTAATTTCTGGGTACTTATTCAACAACTCATTTGCAGAAGCGAAATTCGGATATAGTTCGATTACTTTTGTCAATCCTCCAAAGAATTTCCCCTGTATAACCTGATATCGCAAATATCATCGCAAATTCAATATACCCTTTATATGCGAAATATCCCGCTATAAAAATCAACGCAATTTGGTTACCTGCATTTAATGTCACATTCAATCCTTGTAAAGTCATAATAGATTTTTTTCTATTAACTTTAGCATTTTTATATTTTTTGAACCTACATTTACAATTCTATCTAATAAATTCAACGCAGAAAAGTTGTTTTAGCATTTCTGAACTAGCCAGCAGCATTCTCTAAATCCTTATTGAAATCTTCTGTAGCTTTTTGAAATGTCTTTTGTCGTTGTTTTTATCGCTTTGTTGAAATACTTAGGTAGAACCATCATTAATAAAGACAATGCAAGTGAGATAATAAATAACGTAATATTCACCTTAAGTAATACAATTGTTGAGATAACAACTAAAGATATACTGTAAATCGCAAATAAACAATTAGGCGCATATTGCTCAAACTGCTGGATATCAGTAGTATTTAAAAGCTATACATTCTGCTCCATTATTATGTTTCTCGTTATAGACTAACTTTTTCTTGAAATCCGCAATTGCTGTTTTTCTAAGCCTTGTAGAAAAATTTTGAATCAATTTTTCAACGTATATCACTCTGAAATAACCCAAGGTATTCAAAACAACATATATCAACATAACTGCAATAGTCGCCGATACCATAAATCTTAAATTTTTATCTACCGTCGCTTGGATAATTAAACTAAATCCATAAGACGTCGCAACCTGTGCTGCTGCGCATAATACCGTAATAATAAATACTAGTATGCTATATTTTTGTTTAAATAATAACTTAAACATGCTCTTCACCCCTAATACTATAGTTTAAAAGTCTTTTTCATTCTGACTCTAAAAGTATATTTATTATGTAAATTTTATCAGAGATAACAAAGATAGTCAACACAATTCATCAAGAATTGTCAAATTTTATTTTTAATTTTCAGATTTTTAAAGGTGAATATTATTTTTACTTTAAAATAGTTTCTAAAAATGGATTTTTGTTCTTACACTTTTCACTTTGTAAGAACAAAAGTCCAAATCTAAATAAAAGAAATAAACTCGAGAGGAAAAATTCTGGAGTTTGTTTTTCATCTATTCTTTTATAATTCTATAGTAAATTTTTTTGATGTTGTGCATAAACTATTAGATAGAAGATTGCGAAGACTACGATTGTCACAGCGAGTGCTTGTAAGAATATGCTATTATCTGTTATTAAGAATAATCTCAAGATTTTTCGATAAATGGATGAGGCTACTATCGTGTGTAATGTCGCTATAATTAGCGGTGAGAAGAAGATTAACAATACTTGTGATGCTTATTGATTGTTTAATCTGTTTATCTGTAATACCTACTTTTCTCATGATTTCAAAGTTTCCTTTATCTTCATATCCTTCTGAGATTTGTTTGTAGTACATGATTACCATGAGATGTTACAAATATTAAAGCTTATGAACACTCCGATGAATAGGAATGATGCAGAACACTCCTCTAAATGTAAGTTTATTTTCATCTTTCCTTCTATTTCTATTCCCACTTGTTTTTCTAATTTTTTTAAAACTTTCGATTACCTTGGCTTCTTTAGTAGTGTCTTTAATATTAAATGCAACATAGTTTTGAACTGTAGCTGTTCCAGTTGCTATCTTATTCCTCCACTATCTGGATTTTTGTTTACTAAGTTCGTCCATTCTCGCAGCTAATTGTGTAGCTATTTTTCGCTTCTTTATCATCTTTTACAACAACGTAGTAAGTATCAATAATATTCGCTGCTGCTGAACCTATTGCTCTGGAAACTCAGATAATTTTTCTTTAATTTTATAGTCACTACCATTTGAGAAATACTATTATGGTTGTAGTTTCCTTTTTATCAATATGCAATAAAAACCTCATTACTTTCTAATGTTTTTATTTTTATTAGCTACCTTTGTTATAATCTTTTAATTCAAGGACAGTTATCATTTTCACATTAGCTAAGTCAACCCCTAGATTAGCTTCGGCCTTGAATTTTATCATTCGATAGTCTTCCTACCATAGGTACTGAATTATATGAAACCATATCTTCTACTTCTGTTCCCGCTTCTTTAGCTGATAATTTTTGCATTATTTTCGATAATTTTTCACTAGTAGAATTATAGCCTGTGACCATTAATTGTCTTGGGAGATCTTTTCGTTGTAAGATTTTTCCATGCCTGCATATAACGCTGATGTTGATCCCATAGTTACAAGAACCATCGTAGATAATATACAGATATTCGCTAATCCTACTGCATTTCTCTTCATTCTGTATAATAAACCAGAAACACTGATGAAGTTTTTAGGTTTATAGTAAAAGTTTTATTATTTTTCATAATTTTTAGTACTGTGATACTAACTGCCATGAACACTAAATATGTACCTATAATTACTGCAATTACCGCAAAGAAGAATACTGTTATTGCTTTTTATAGGATTTTTGTACAGTTTGAGCTGTGTAATAACCATAACAATTAATGCTAAACCAATTATCGCTAAAATCCATCTAGCTTTTTGGTTCTTTTTCACCTTTTATTCTCATCTTTTAATAAGGCTACAATTCTAAGCCTTTGCAATTTTTATAACTGTATAAAAGTAGTAATGAAGAATATTCCTCGAATAATAATACTGAGAATACTATAGCTATCGGCGTAATACTAAAGCCAAGTAACCGTTGCTGAGAATAATTTTAATAGTACTAACAGCATAGGTTTATCAAAGAAATTATTCTAATCCAATTCCCTAACACTATTGTAGTTACAGCGATAAATATTGTTTCTAACACTAAATTTTCGCTATCTGTTTTTGTCATACCTAAAAACAGAATACAATCAAATTCTTTTTACCCTACGTTTTACTAAAAAAACTGTAAGTGTAAAATAAGAATATTGTAGAAAAATTGCTATTACAATTATTCCGAAGCTTAATACCTGTTTTGTCGCATCGATACCATTTTGGAAGTTTGTTTAAGTTATCCCCAAATGCTAGAGATGACAGTATATAAAATGACATTATTGTAAAAATTGCTGATAACACATAAGGTATTATAAATTTTTGTTTTTACAAGTTATTTAAAAAGCAAATTTGCTATAAAAAAGCTCATCTTATTCACCTGCCTGCATTAAAGTTAACGTGTCATTAATTTTTTTGGAACATCTCACTCGTAGTCGCATTTCCTTTTTCTAAGTTCATGGAATACTACTCCGTCTTTAATAAATAACACGTTTAGCATTTGAGCTGCTGTTTTCTGAGAGTGCGTAACCATAATTATTGTTTGTCCTGCATTATTAAGTTTTTCAAAAACTTCTAACAGTTGATCAGTTGATTTTGAGATCTAGCGCTCCTGTCGGTTCATCCGCCAAAATCAGAGCTGGGTTCGTAATAATCGCACGAGCTACCGCTACCCTTGACGTTGACCACCAGATACTTCATATGGAAACTTGTTGATTAACTTATCAATTCCTAAAGGTTTGAGTTACTCCTCTAATCTTTTTCCATATCTTTATATTTTTTTATTAGCCAATACTAACGGTAATAAGATATTATCTTTTATAGAAAAAATTATCAAGTAGGGTTGAAATCTTGGAAAACGAATCCTAGATTGTCACGTCGAAAATTCGCTAAATCTTTATCTTTCAATTTGCTTAAATCTAAATTGTTTAAAATTCACATTTCTGACGTTGCTTTATCGAATGTTGCGATAATATTTAATAAAAGTAGTCTTACCACTTCCGCTCTCACCATAATCGCTACATATTCACCATTATCTACTGCGAAATTTTACATTTTTAACGCTTCTGTACTTTGTGTACTTAATCTTGTCGTATAAACTTTTCTTACATTGTTGACTTCTAATAACATTTTTATCACTCCTGAATTCTTTTTATCTTATCTTCCTAGTTCGAACTTTTCTACAACTTCCTCGTTGTTTATATTTATATTCTACCTTACTTTTCTTACAGATTCTATCGATTTTCCTTACAGCTCCCAACCTTACACTTTTGTAAGATTGGGATATTTATTACTTTTTATTTGATTTCAAAAGTAGTTCTACTTTATTTCCTGGAAATTATAATCGTAATACGTCTGTAAATCTTTCTTCAGAGTTGCTATCTAGTCTGTGCGTTATTAGAATTACCGTTAATTCTGGATTAGTTAATAGAAGTTCTTCTATTTTCTCAGCATTATCCTTATCTAAATTAGAAGTTATCTCATCTAACAGCACTACTTTTTTCTCCCTGATAATTCCGCGAGCCAAGGCTATTCTTTGTTTTTGACCACCTGATAAATTCTTACCACCTTCTACAAGTTCAGTATCTAAGCCATCCTCTAAACTTGCTAAAAAACTCACCCTAGTCCTACACTTTCTAACACGTCTTTAACTTTATCATCAGCATAATCATCACCTAGCGTAATATTAAATCTTAGACTTTCTGTAAAAATATACGGCTCTTGCGGAATATATAGCATCTTATCATACAGGCTATGCTTATTAATACCCTCTAGTTCTTCACCATTAAATTTAATTGCACCTTCGTAATTTTTCTATTCTTCCAGTCAATAGTTTTAACAATGTAGATTTTCCACTACCACTTTCTCCAACAATAGCGTATTTACCATATTTTTAAATGCATACGAAAATGTTTTTTTAATACACTTTTCTCTTCATATTTATAAGAAATATCCTCTAATTCTATAGTTTCAATTTCTTCATTTAATGATTTTTGCTAGTATCTTTATCATCAATTTCTTAGCCTCTTCTTTGAATTTCTCGAATTTCTCAAAGATCGGCACTACGATATTTAACTCTACCGTAATATTCATAATATTTCCTACTGAATTAAATATTGTAGATGTTAGTGATTCTACCGTTAAAATAGATCCAAAGCCTACAATATTTTTCAGCGCTAATATTCCTGTTAGTAATACTACACCAACTTGCCCTACTAAATTTCCTAATCCACCTAGGACTCCGGCTAATCCGACACTTTTCTTAAAGACACTGATTCTTTTAATACTTCATTAGAAGAAGTTGCTACGATTTTTCAAAAATTCCTAGTTTATTGAAAGATAATAAACTATCGAATCCTATCAGTAATTTGTATTTTTTTACTTATTAATTTTTCTAACGAACCTGAGTATCTCTGAGCCTTATTCTGGATAGATTTTTGAGCAAGAGCTGGTAAAAACTAATGTAAGAACACTCATTACTATAGAGAAGACGATAATCGACCAGTGGAATGCAAGCGGTCCAACTACAGCTAAAGAGTCTCTATTATCGCTGTAATACTTTGATAAAAATTACCAAATCCTTTTTCCTCAACAATCATCAAATCATTACTAAGCCACGATATGTAATCACCGCTATTTTTCTTATTGAAATTAGCATAGTTGTTTTAGAAATTGCATCAACGACATCACATCGAATATCAGTTATCATTTTTGCACTACATAGTTTTCATACGGAATTTTTATAAGAGAAACTAAATATAATAAAAACACTATACCTGCATAGGCTATATTATAGAAAAGCCATCGGTATTCGATTTAATTAATTCGTTAAATCCATCCCTATAAAATATGCAGCGACAACCTTACATGCTCCTCCAAAAATAATTAGTAAAAAGCAACAAACTATTTTCTAAATATCTTTTCTTTAAATACTGCTTCATCTTTTTCCTCCTTTATATCTTACTAATATTCTATCAAATAAAATTAATTTAAACAAGATAATTTTTCTGATAATTCGTTTTATTAGTTAGAAAATAATTTTGTTTATATTATAATATATATATATATCAAGTGGCTTTTTAGATATCTAATAAACCACTGCAGAAAGCGACTCGACAAAATCATGTTTCTTCTAACTTACGATTTTTGAGTCACTCGCATTAAGTGGATTTTGTCGAGGTTATAGCTACCTTACTTTTAGGGAGTTTATCAATTTTATATTTAGTCTCACTTGTGAAATTAAAAAGCCCCCTCAAAAGTTAAATTTGTATAACTCTCAAGAGGATTCCTTATTTATTTTCATCTAATCCCTTAAAGTATCTTCTTTCAGGAATGTTATTTCTATCCTAGTTCCTTCTCCTACTTTTGAAGAAATTTCAATATGATGACCTAGTTTTATCTAGAGCTTTTTACTAGATATAAACCTAGACCGCTCGATCATATCTTCCATTAAAACCTGTAAAACCTTTTTCGAAAAATTCGAGGTAGATCTTCTTCTTTAATACCCATACCGTTATCTTCTATAACCAGTTTTATTTTCACGAGTTTCTATTGTAATTTCTCCACCAGCGCTAGTGTACTTCACACTATTACCTAGTATTTTGTTCAAAGGCGAAGCTCAACCATTTTTATCACTAATTACCATTGTTTCATGTGAAACATAATTTAATTTTATCTTTTTGTTAATGAAGATAGTCGCATATTTTTACACTATCTTTTCACCACTTCATCAAGATTAATCTTAGTTATAACGTAATCTGATGATATGCTATCTAATCTTATATACGTCAGAACCATCTCAACATAACGTTCTATTTTAAACAATTCTTGCTGTAAGATTTTTCGATCTATTTCTTCATTATCTAATAAGAAATTCATCGCAGCAATCGGCGTTTTTATCTGATGAACCCACATACTATAGTAATCAACCATATCTGTATTTTTGTCGATTCTCCTGAGTTAGTTTTTCTAACTCTTCATATATATTCTCTATAATTTTATGATAATAGTCAATCCTAATATCCAAACTCCTCAGTAAATCTTCAAGATCATTTAGAATATTTTTCTCTAGAAATTTTTAATTTTTATAACTTTCTCTATAATTAACAAAATCTGAAAAAGCTAGCTACAAGCGCTGCTAAAAACAAACACTTCCCGTATATATTAGAGCTTCTAGTGGCAAATTATATAAATAAAAACATAATGAAAAATATAGCAATAAAAACTACGAATAAAATATAAACTTTTTGTGTTTTTCTTTAAATAACTTTTTAATATTTCCATTAGACTATATATCCTTTACCTTTTTAGTAGTAATAAATTCATCTATTCTATACTTTTCAACTTAGAACGCAGTCTGTTTATATTCACCGACAAAGTATTTTCATCTATAAAGTTATCATTTTGCCATAAGGCGGCAATTATTTCTTCTCTTGTTACTATTTTTTTCTCTATTTTCTAATAATACTGTAAGAATTTTTACTTTCATTTTTGTTAGTTCAACGAGATTATCTTGATATTTCACCTCATCACGGCTCATATCAAAAATTACATCTTTATAGACTACAAAGATTCGAAGATCACTAAAATTATAAACACGGCGGGTAGGGGCTTCTATTTTTGCCTTTAGGACAACTAGCAAATGGTTTTCTATAAAAATCATCTGCACCGATATTCATAGCCATAACAATATTCATATCATTCATGCAGATGAAATAAAAATTATCAGTACTTTCGACAACTTCCTAATCTCCTCACAGAAATAATAACCATCAAAGTAGGGAGATTAATATCCATTAATACTAAATCCGGTGATTGTTCCACAAATTCCTTAACTACATTTTTGAAAATCTACGACTTCATGCGTAGCGTATTGCCATTTTTTGTAGATATCCAGCTGTTGAATTTGAAATTATTTCATCATCTTCTACTATCATTACTTTATACATGTTTTCACTTATAGTTACTATTATTACTAAAATTATATCACAAACAGCCTTCTTAAGATATATTCTATTAAAAATATATCTTTCTCTATATTTCTTGAAAAATAAAAAAAGCAGAGGTTGTCTGGGAAGGAGTTTAATTGAAATTTCCACGCTGCCTCGCTTTTTATTTCATGCTCCCCAAACAACCTCTACTCAAAAAGAAAAATTAGTGGATTAAGATAATATTTATTTAAGTATGTTAATATTAAAATAAATGGCTGTCAGAGGTATTTTAATTTCTGTCTTAATCCACAAATTTTAATAAAATATTAATTATTTTAAATTATTGTTTCTCGTGAAACTTTTCTCTTGAGATATTTTCTAATGCTAAAGCGTAAGTCTTCGATTAAGTCATCTGCATTTTCTAGACCAATTGATAGTCTAATTTGCGCAGGAGTAATTCCTGTGTATTGTAATTCTTCTGGACTTAATTGACCGTGTGTAGTTGAAGCAGGGTGGATTGCTAAACTTTTTCGCATCTGCTACATTCCTTTCAAAGTTAGAAATATTTCTAAACTATCAGTACTTTACGCAGCTTCTTCTCCATCAACTTCATCGAATGAGAAGATTGATCACTACCTTTTGAGGGTAGTATTTCTAGCTAATTCATAGTATTTGTTCCTTCTAATCCAGGATAGTTAAGTGATTCTACTTTAGGGTGTTTTTCTAAGAAGTCTATTACTTTTTTAGTATTTTCTACATGGCGTTCTACTCTTAGAGATAATGTTTCTAATCCTTGTAATAATAAGAACGCGTTGAATGGTGATAAGCAGCATCAGTGTCACGTAATAATTGTGTTCTTACATTCGTAATAAACGCCGCAGCACCTACATCTCTTGTGTAGCTTAAGTTGTGATAACTTGGATCTTCATCTACTAATTGAGGAAATTTTCCGCTACCTTCCCAGTCAAATTTACCACTGTCTACGATAACTCCACCGATTGATGTACCGTGTCCTCCGATGAATTTTGTCGCAGAATGAACGATAATATCTACACCGTGACTAAATGCATTGATTAAGTATGGACTAGCAAATGTGTTATCAACTACTAATGGTATTTTGTGTTTATGAGCAATTTCAGCCCATTTTTCTAAATCTGCAACATTCGCTAATGGGTTTCCCAAAGTTTCTACAAATAGAGCTTTAGTTTTATCTGTAATAGCTTGTTCAATTTCTTCAAAGTTATCTGGATCTACAAAAGTTGCATCTACTCCATAACGAGGTAATGTAAGTTTTAATAGATTGTAAGTTCCTCCGTACACATTTTTAGAAGATACGATGTGATCTCCAGCATGAGCTAATGTTAAGAATACATATGTAATTGCAGCCATTCCTGAAGCAACAGCTAATGCTCCAACACCACCTTCTAAAGCGTTAATTCTTTCTTCGAAAACAGCCGTAGTAGGGTTAGTAATACGTGTATAAATATTTCCAGCTTTTCTTAATGCAAATGAATCTGCAGCATCTTGAGTATCATCAAATACAAAAGATGTTGTTTGATAAATTGGTACAGCTCTTGCTTTTGTGTCTCCAACTGTTTGTCCTGCGTGTAATTGTAATGTTTTCAAAACTAAATTTTCTTGTCATAATATGGTTCCTCTTTTCTACGTTTTGATAAGTTTTATGTTTTAGATAATAAAAAACACCCCTATTGCGTATGCAATAGAGGCGAGTATCTTAATTCGCGTTACCACTCTAGTTTATACTAACCTTGCGATTAGTACCTTATTCAGTACATGTTTATACTGTGTGCTATATCGTGCAGCTCACGTGTTTACCTATTAGATAAACAAAAACTCTAAGACCATTTTCAATTAATCTTCACCTTGTTATTTCGCATCCATCAATAACTCTCTGTTGTAGCTACGTATTAATCTACTTATCTTTTCAACGTTTTATATTAAATTTAAACTCATTGTACACCCCGTTTTTGTATATTTGTCAATAACTTTTTAAAAATTTAAAACGTTTTATTTTTCTTCTATAAGATGTTAAACAAAAATCTTATAAAAAATATTTTAATTTATTTATTATTTACAATTAAAAATTCAGTAGAATTATTTAATTTAATTTAAGGAATTTAAATTTTTGTAATTTTTAAAATTGGAATTATAAAAATAGCAAGGTTAAAAACAATGCAAAGAGGGAAGATAAAAATATAAAAATGAGAAAAATAAAAATATAAAAATATAGAAATAACAAGAAAAAGAGATAAGCAGATTTAAATAAAACAACAATCTATGAAATTAAAAATAAGAAGATAATTGTAAAAGTACAAAAAAATAGAAGACTTCAAAATAAAATAATAAAAATGAAAATAGACACAACATATTATAAAAATAAGAAGAAAATATTAAAATTAAACTGTTAATTTTAATTTAATAACTTTCTTCTTTGTTTTCACTTCTCCCAAATTAATTTCCTTATGACGGATACCATCATCCTCCCAATTAGAAAACAACTCATATATAGTATTAAGTTGTTTTACTTCTGGAGTAACACAATTGATTCTCCTTGCACTGAAAATTAAGAACCTCTGATTAGTGTCTAGAACCAATAAATCTATAATATTATCAGGTATTCTTACTATAAAAAGAGTCTTCATGCTGTTCCAAATTCGTATATCCTTTTTATTTCTTTAATCATAAAATGCACCTCCTTTATCTAAAATACTACTTACTGAGCTGCATGTCAACTGGTACCTTTTTATTCCTTTATCCTCTCTTCCCAATATCTTCTCTTTTTACTCTCTTTCTTTCTATCTAATCCGATTATACATCCTTTTTCACCTTTTTATGATATAATAACAGTATAACACTCATATTACTATATGATTATTCTAGGAGGTTTGTATGGAATTTACTAAAACAAATAATGGTTTCGTTAAATATGATGAGAATGGTAGGGTTATTGCTGAAATTACTTATTCTAATACTAGCAATCCTAATGTAGTTGTTGCTGATCGCACTTTTTGTCGATTCATCACTTCGTGGTCAAGGGTGTAGCAGGTAGCTATTAGACGCTCTTGTTAAAGATATGCAAGAACAAAAACAAAAATTATCGCAACTTGCTCTTATGTTGTTAAAAATTCCAAGAAGATTCTTCTTTCGATTTTATTAACGCTGAAAAATAGTTTTTAAAAGCAGAAAATTGATTTTTCAATTTCCTGCTTTTACTATTATATTAATCGATATTATTATTTTTCTTATTTAATTAATTTTTATTGTCTTGTTAAAATTTTTTTAATTTTATTTAAAAAAACAAATTATATTAGTATTCGATTATATGTAATTGTCCTTTGTCATACTCTGCTAAGAATATTTTAGATGTGTCTTCATATCCTAATTCCAATAAAGTTTCTTTTAACCATTCTTCTGTTTTTATCCATCGATTCTAATGTACCATGTTGGATAGTTCCATCAGTAATTACCGGATATTTAGGATTTCCCTCACCTTGTTGTATTATAATTAGTTGTCCATTTTGTTCTAAAAACCGCTCTTTTTACTTTTTGAATACTATAAACACCTTGTGTTCTTAATTTAAAAGCTATGTCTTGTGCTGTTAAACCAGCTTTTCTTGTTGCTTCTACATCTATTTTTCCTTTTTATTATTGTTGTAGGTTCTCCGTCTATCATTTTTAAGTATGAGTTATTTGTTTTTAACCACTTCAGACCTAATACCAAAATTATCCATATTAATAATATATTGAGTATTGTAAAAATAAGAAATTGATGGACTATATATTACCCTCCTAATATTCCCCCGAGTACATAGTTTTGAACTTGATCACTCGCTGAAGTTGGTGCTAAATTTCCTTTTCTGATATATTAATTACTATTACAAGCGATAATAAACCTAAAGCTAGTTTTATTGCTATATCTATATATGAAAGTTGCATTATCTTTTCACCTCCACTTTTTTCAACAATTGGTTCTACCAATTCTATTTTCTCTAGTAAATAATCACCCTTTTTCCGTTACTTATTACTCTATAGTAGTTATCATCTATTTTTAAAAATGAATTTTTCTATAGAGCTTCACTATTTATATAGATATGTGTTTTGTCAATATTTAATTTTTCTGAAACTCCTCAATAAATTCAATAGAGCTTTTATACTGATTAGCTGATATACTATTTCTTTGATAATCACTTACTTGTATCCCGATTAATAAAAAGATACCTAATATCATTATGATAGCTAATTCTCTATAATTGCTATCTTGTCTATTTTATAATACTAAATAGTGATACTATGATTATTAATAGTAGAATCCTCCTATTACATATATGTTATAGTATTACTCTTATCTATTTTTATTTAATAAATATTCATAAGAATAAAATTTCATTGTTTTTCCTCCTTGTATATTGTTTCATGTGAAAACATGCAGAAAAATTTAATCATCTTATATTGGTTTCACATGAAACATTGAATGTTATCTTACTTCTAATTCGTAAGCAACTCTTTCTTTATCATCTAAAATATTTTTCATAGTTAATTTTATTATACCTCTTTCTTCGAATCCAAAAGTTACTTAAAATTTTCTCATTATTTTTGTTGTCAAAATGCGTATCTATTCTCAAAAATTTTTATATTTTGAGATTTAGAAAAAGATGGATAGCCTCCATAAATTCACGAGTAATACCTTGATTGCGAAATAGTTTTTGCTGTAGCTAATCGATGAATAGCTAAATAACTAGAATTTTCTGACCAAAAAGTAGGGTAGTTTTTCATAGTCTACATCAAATGTAGTCAGCATAGCTGTAGCTACTATCTCACCTGATTTTTCATATACATATGATATTCTTTCGTTGATATCATTAATAATCGTATCTCTACTCGGAGCACCATGTTGCCACTGATTAACACCTTGTTCTTTTAAAAATTCTTTACCGTCTTCTATTATCTTCATTACACGTTCTAATTCATATTTTTTCGCTGTTCTTAGCATATTTTCACCTGTTTTATTCTAATTAGTTTTTCTTGGTATCTATGCTCTTTATCGCGTAGGAGTGTTCTTATTACCTGCATAGTTTTTCCATAGCATCTATAGCGGAAAATCCCCATATCATCGTCGCTTCCATAAGGAGCTCAAATGCATCTTTAAATCCCCCAGGTCTATCTGTGCCTCTAGCATCCCCCTATAAATAATGCATTATTTAAAGATACTTCATCAATTACTATGTTTTCAGGTGTATGTCCAACTAATCTATGCAATACATCTGCTAAATATGGATCTATTATATCTTTTTCCATCAAATAATCGATATATTCAGATTCTGATTCAAAAATTGGTAACTGTATATCTCTTTCTACTAAATAATTTCGTCCGTATGTTTCTCTCACAATATCTATCTTCCTAATTCATCGAATTTTTATATAATCAATAGTATATTGTGAATCACAATCATGTACGTCTTCAATATAGAATTTTTGGTCCCATAAATTACCTCTTTTCTTAAAATTAATAACGGATGCAACCTAATATTATAGTTTATTCTAATTAAGTCGCCTCCGTTTATTTTATATAATATTTTAAAGATTGTTGTTTACATTCTTTAATGTTTGCAAAAGTACCAGCCAATATTAATCTTAAGTCTGGTAAAATTGAAAATATGGGAGTGACTCAAAAATCGTGATTTCGTAGAAACAAGATTTTGTCGAGTCATCCCCGCACAGTTTATTAGATATCTAAAAAGCTTTTTAAAGCGAATTTAGATGTCAATAAACCACTGCGTCTATGAGTTCTCATATACACTTAACAAAATTTAGGTCTTTTTAAGTCAACCGCATGTTATATTTTACAACAAATTGTCTTTTAATACAAAGCTCAACAGGACAATGATCGCTACCAAATATTTCATTGTGAATTGCCGCACTTTCTAAGTACTCCTCTAAGTCACGACTTACTAAGAGTAATCAATTCTCCATCCTGCATTGTTTTTACGTGCATTAAAGCGATAACTCCACCATGAATAAGCACCTGTTAAATCTGGATTATAATATCTAAATGTATCAATAAACCCTGCATCTAATAACTTCGTGAATTTTTCTCTTTCTTCTGGTGTGAAACCTGCATTTTTCGTGTTTGATTTTGGATTTTTAAATCTATTTCTGTGTGAGCAACATTTAAATCTCCACAAACAACAACACCTTTAGTTTTATTTAGTTCTAATAAGTAATTTTTAAAGTCTTCTTCCCAACTCATACGGTATTCTAATCTCTTAAGTTCACTACCTGAGTTCGGCGTATATACAGTGATAAAGAAGAATTTATCGTACTCTAGTGTAATTACACGACCTTCTGTATCGTGTTCTTCTATTCCTATTCCGTATGTTACATTTATTGGCTCGTGTTTAGTATATATCGCAGTTCCTGAGTATCCTTTACGCTCAGCATAGTTGAAATAACTGTAATATCCATCGAATTGTAAATCTAATTGACCTGCTTGCATCTTCGTTTCTTGTAAACAAAAGAAATCCGCATCTAATTGTTTAAAATCTTCTTCAAAAATTTTTTACCAACGATCGCTCTAAGACCATTGACATTAAAACTTATACATTTCATTTCGTTCTCCTTTTTGTTTCATGTTTCATGTGAAACATTTTATTTTCCTAGACAGAATCTGCTGAATAATTCATTTATCAGCTCGTCACCAGAGTTTTCCCCGATAACTTCTCCTAATAGATTGAATGTATTCGTATAGTCTATTAAGACCATATCTACTTCTAATCCTAATTCAGCAGCACCTATAGCATCGTTTAAACTAGCTAGAGCACGTTGAATAAGGTTGATTTGACGTGTATTTGATAAATATGTCGCATCTTTTGGACGAGCAGCTCCACCGAAGAATAGGTCTCTTATATTTTTCTCTAATTCATCTATCCCTTTATATGTTGTCATAGATGTTTTTTATAATAGGGGTGATTGTACGCTAATTTTTCAACTTCTGCAATATCAATTTTTGTCTCTAAATCTAGTTTGTTTAATATTACAATAGTAGTTTTTCCTTCTGTTAGTTTTAATAACTCTTTATCGTCTTCAGTTAGTTCTTCGCTACTATTTAATAAGAATAGTACTAAATCCGCTTTTTCTAGAGCTTCTTTACTGCGTTTTAACACCTATTTGTTCTACGATATCATCTGTTTCACGAATACCAGCTGTATCGATTAATTTAATCGGCACTCCTTTAATGTTCACGTACTCTTCTAGAACGTCACGAGTTGTTCCTGCAATATCAGTTACAATAGCTTTATTTTTCCTGTAGTAGGTTATTTAAAAAGTGAGCTCTTACCAACGTTTGGTCGTCCGATAATCGCTGTGTTTATTCCTTCTTTAATGATTTTTCCTTGTTTTTGATGTTTCTAATAGACTTTCTAAACTATTTCTAATACTTGTTGATTTTTCAAGAATAGTTTTTGTCGTTTCTATTTCTAGGTCATCGTATTCAGGGTAGTCGATATTTACCTCAACAACTGTTAGTATATCCAAAATTTCAGCTCGCAGACGTTTAATAAGCGTCGATAAACGCCCTTGCATTTGATTGTTGGCTATTTGACTAGCCTCATCTGTTTTACTCTTTATAAAGTCGATTACAGCCTCTGCTTGCGTTAAATCAATACGACCATTTAAAAAGGCACGTTTAGTAAATTCTCCTGGTTCAGCCATTCTAGCACCATGTTCTAAGCAAAGTGCAAGTACTTTTTGAATGGTTACAATACCACCGTGACAGTTAATTTCTATAACATCTTCTGTAGTATATGTACGAGGACCTACCATTTTCTCAAGCATAATTTCTTCGATTTTCTCATTCGTAGCTGGATCAACTACATTTCCATAATTTATGGTGTGACTAGCTAGACTTTCTACAGTTTTTCCTTTTGGTAATCTAACTATTTTTTCAGCAATGCTAAATGCTTCGTCACCACTAAGTCTAACAATACCTATAGCTCCTTCTCCTAGAGCTGTCGATATAGCGCAAATTGTTTCACTCATTGTTCAAACTCCTTTTTAAATTTTTATATTAATAAAAAAATTCATATCCTATTTATTATACACTATTCCTTTGAATTTTTCTCTATATACGACCGAGTTACATTTTATATACTTTTTAATAATAGGTTAGGGGGATAAACAAAAAGGCTCATCAAAAAAATCGGACTGATGGAAAAAAATCAGTCCGATTAAGATTGTTGAGTTTAGTTCGTTCAAACAAATAGAATGCTTGCAATCAGCATAAAAAAACCAGCAACTTTTTATGAAGTTTCTGGTTTTGTTTATATAATTTTTATAAAAAGTAATAAAAGTTATACCACCTAATATCACTCCCGCTGCATTGGGAATGATAAGGATCCAGTCTTTTTAGGTTCTTTTGTCCAACCATAGATTACCCAAATTAAACAAGAAACTGCTGCAAATAGTGGTTGGAATGGTTGAGCTTTTTCTCCTTGTAAGTTAGCGATAATTTGTGGAATATATGCAATAAAAACAAAGAATCCCAATAAAAGCTCCAATAGATCCAACAAAGCGATTAATTTTTGTTTTAGACATATAATATACCTCCTAAGGTCTCATTATATCAGAAGAAAAAGATACTGTCAATAATTATGTTAAACACAAAATATTATACACTAGCAGGATTCCTGAGCTTTTAAGCTCATGACTCTTCTCATCAGTCCTAAATTTTGTAGAACCACAAAAATAAGTAGCTGGATTAATCTCAAAACTACTTATTTTTGTTATTATATTGAAAAGGGGACTGCCCCAAAAAGTCCTAAATTTTTAACAAAGTGTATATGAGAACTCATAGACGCAGTGGTTTATTGATATCTAAATTCACTTTATAAAAGCTTTTTAGATATCTAATAAACTGTGCGAGGGTGACTCGACAAAATCGATTTCTCCGAAATCACGATTTTTGAGTCACTCCCTCTTCGTTCATAAGTTCAATTTCTGAAATAGCGAATTCTAAGTCATCTAAATCATATTCTTTCGGTAGTACTCCACAAGCACCGTTAGCGAAGGCTTGTCTTTTATACACAGGTACATGTCCAACACTACTGCAAATAAGTACCTTAGCACCAGGAAACTTCGTACAAATTTCTTTAGTTGCTTCTAATCCATCCATTATCGGCATACAAATATCCATTGTTACAAAAATCTGGTTTTATTCTTCTATACATGCGAACAGCTTGTTCGCCATTTTCTGCAAAATAATACTCATATCCTGCTCGACTAACAACTTCTGCTCCACGGCTTCTATAATAAGAACTATCATCAACTATTAATACTGTCTTCATTAGACCTCCTATTTAGCTGTAATAACTAAATATCTATGTGGCTCTTCACCACGTGATTCTGTCTCAACATTTTTAATAGCTGTTAGAGCATTGTGAATAATTTTTCTTTTCGATGCTTGTCATAGGTTCTAATTCAACTGGTTTTCCCGATTTTTAGATTTCTTAGCTAAGTTTAATGCTAGGTCTTCTAATGTTTTTACGGTTTTCTCTGTAGTCATCACAGTCAACTTCAATTCTGAAGTAATGTGAGCTGAATTTTTAGCAGTTATTAACTAAAAACTGTAAACTATTTAAAGTTACACCACGTTTTCCGATAATTAGGCTAGTGTTTTCTTCTGTTTTAATATTTAAAGTGAAATGACGATTCCCATCTTCTCTAAAAATCAACAGTAGCATCCGGATATCCCATCGCAATAACGATATTTTTGTAAGTAGCTTACGATACGGTCTTGATTTTTTTACGATATAATCTTCTCTTTTTAGCTTTTTAACTGTCTCTTCAGCTGTTTCTGTTACTTCAGTTTCAACAACAGTCTCTTCTTCAACTATTTCTGTTTTTTTCATCATGAGCTTCTTGTTCAACTACTTCTTCAGCTTTAACTTCTTTAATTTCTTCTGTAGTTTTTCAACTTTAACAACTTGTTCTTCTTTTTCTCTACTTCAATAACTTGAACAATAGCTTCTTCTTTATTATATTCTTCATCTAATGGAATTAATTTTACCTTTGCTTCTTTTTTGAATAATCCGAAGATACCTGTGCTACCACCTTCGATTACTTCAATTTTCACTGCATCTTCTGATAAAAGCTAGGGTCTTTTTAATCCCTTTTTAATAGCCTCATCTACAGTAGCTCCAATATAATAATATTCTTTTTCCATTCTTAACTCCTCTTCGCTTTCATAAGTTTTGATCTTTTTAAAAACATGATCGATGCTGCTACCAAATTCTACAAAACGGCATTTCTTTAGCACCGGGTCTTGCAATCACTATTATATCATAGTTTTTTTACATATTCTTTTCTTGTTTTAAAAGTTTCTCGTATATATCTTTTTATTTTTATTACGTTCGAGGCCTTTCCTAATTTTTTTACTAACAGAAATTCCTAAACGCATATGGTCTAAATTATTTTTGATAATAAATAACAAACTGTCTATTCGCAAAAGATTGTTTTTCTTATTATATTATCGAAATCTTGACTTCTTTTACTCTATATTCTTTTTCATTTTAAAACCTTTCTTAACACTAATATTTTAACAGTTTATTTACTTTTTACAACTATCTTTCATATTTTTTTAGGACTGACTAATAAAAAAGGGTATCACTTTCGTGATACCCGCGGATATAAACATTAAGCTGAAAGAACTTTTTCTTCCTTTAGCTCTACGTCTTGCTAATACATTTCTTCCGTTTTTAGTGCTCATTCTAGCTCTAAATCCGTGTACTTTTGAATGTTTTCTTTTATTTGGTTGATACGTACGTTTCATTTTGTCCTCCTCGAGTTTTTCTTTTTCTTTAACTTAGATAGATGTAATAACTGAATTAGTTTAACATATCTGGAAATAATTTATCAAGCAAAAACCTCATTTTTCATATTTACTTAAACAAAAATTTTTCTAACTTGTAGTCATTTTATTACTATTTATGAGTAATATTTCTTTTGAACCTATTATTATAACTCAGCCTAAAAACACATAAAAAGTCTATAGCTGTTAATAAATTCTTAAAAAACTATAAGAAAATATTTAAGTATATCCACATAAAACTTTTCCACAGTTTTTCATAGTTATTCACAATTCTTTTGTTAATAACTTTTATCAATGAAACAAACAACTTATCTTTTTTTACTCGTTTTTAACAGATTTTTAATAGTTATTCACAAATTAACAAAGAAAAAGTTATTCACAGGTGTGAATTGTGTGTGAAAAACTCTTTAAACTATATTTCTATCAATATTAATCTTTGTTAAAAACTTCTAAAAACTCCTTATACTTTAATTAATTTCTTTACATTTTAACATATTCACAGCTTTTTCCTTATTATCTTTTTCACATACTTAAAAACTTCTGTTAACAACTTGTTAATAACTATTGTTTTTATTTTATTCACAGTTTATGCTATAATTATTTATATATTTTTTTAAGGAGGTATTTCATTGAGTAATTCTAATTTCTTGTGGGAAATAATTCTTCGTGAACTAAAAAGTACTGTAGATCCTCATGTTTTCGACACTTGGTTTTCTAGTGCTTCTATTGATAATGTTGATTTTATGAAGAAATCTATCGTTATTACTAGTAAAAAAGCCCTTGTTCTCAATTTATTCAAAGTGCTTATGATCAAAAATTAAAAGAAATACTAAAGAAAAATACTGGTTTTGATTTTAATATAGAATATACTTCCCTTGATAATGATCTTCCTCTAATTACACCTCATGTTGATGATGAAAAACCAGCAGCAGAAAACTTAATTAGACAGAATTTCCTTCAAGGTGATAAACCTTCTGGAGCTCAACATTTTTATCAAAAACAAACTTTTCCTCTAGAAGATTATAAAAACCTGAACCTAATAAGAATATTATAGCGAGCATCTACACTTAATAAAAACACACATTTGAAAAATTTTTGTAGTTGGTGAAGGGAATGCCTTTACTCATAATATAGCTTGGAATGTCGCTGTTTCTCCAGGTGGAATTTATAACCCTCTATTCATATATGGAGGTGTTGGACTTGGAAAAAAACCCACTTACTTCATGCTATCGGTAATGAAATGAGGCTAATTTTCCTGATTTTAAAAATAGAATGATATCTTCTGAGAAATTCTTAAATGAGTTTCTTGCTTCTATTAAACCGATGAAAGATAAAAACAACTATACTAATGCGGATGAAGACTTTAGAAGAAAATACCGTGATGTAGATGCTCTTTTAATCGATGATATTCAATTTTTATCAGGGTAAAACAGAAACACAAAACGCATTTTTCCATACATTTAATGAGCTACAAATGAATCAAAAAGCAAATCGTTCTTATAAGTGATCGCTCTCCATCTCAACTTAATGATTTGGAAGATAGATTGGTTACTAGATTTCAGTCGGGGATAACTGCAGATATTACACCTCCTGACTTCGAAACTCGTATGGCGATTATTAAATTTAAATGCGAACAGTTCGATATTAAACTAGATGAAGAAACACTTACTTACATTTCTAGTAACGTATCTTCTAATATAAGAGAGCTTGAAGGGAGTTCTTAAGCGTATTAAATTCACTGCAACATCTAAACATGAACAACCTTCACTTAGTATTGCCGAGGAAATACTAAAAAGTGCTAAAAACTTCACCTAGAAAAAAATATCTCACCTGAGAACATCATTAATGTATGTGCTGATTTCTATAAAAATCAAGGTTGATGATATTCTTTCATCTTCTCGTAAAAAGTCGTTCAGGTTAGAAATATAGCTATTTATCTATGTAGGGAACTTACTACTTTATCATTCCTTCAATAGGAGATTGCTTCAATAAAGATCATACTTCTATTCTTTATTCATTTAATAAAATTGCTAAACTTAGCAAAGATGAAAATCCTGAAATTTTTGAAGATATAGAAGTAATAAAAGAACGTTTAGGAAAAATTTAGAATCCTGTTAAATTCTACTATAGATATTCAAAACTTTTTAACAAGTTATTAACAAGTAAAAATTCAGTATTTTTGAGCTATCTTTAGTTTTCCACAGTTTTTTACAGGGCTTATTATTATTATTTTATTAAATATATATTATATATAAGGAGAAAAAATGAAAATTTACTATAACTAAATCAAATTTTTCTTGATGGCTTAAATCATGTATCAAGAGTAATAGCCCCTAATTCTCTTTTTGAAATTTTAAAAGGTATAAAAATAGAATTAGAAAAAGATAAACTTATATTAAAAAGCGAGCGATTCTTTAGTATCTGTTGAATATTCAATAAACAGTTATGAAGATGATAAAGAAATTATAACTATTGAAGAAGAAGGTCAAGTGGTTTTACCATCTCGTAATTTTATAGAAAGTATTAGAAAAGCACCTACTGATTTAATAGAAATAGAAACAATAGAAAATAACATATTAGTTAAATCAGGAAAAAAAGTGAATTTAACGTAAAAGGATATGATGCTAATGATTATCCAGAATTCCCAGTTATTTCTAAAGAAAAATAGTCTTAAATTAGAAGCTAATGTTTTTAATGATATTATTAAAGAAACAGTATTCTGTACAGCTCCTAATGATCGAAAGACCTATTTTTAGAAGAGTAAACTTCTCATTAAGTAATAAAAATTCTAACAGCTACAGCTACAGACTCATATCGTTTAAAGTAGAAGACAAGTTACACTTAATGATGAAGATAGTAATAAAGAATTTAATTTAATTATTCTAGAAAAAGCTCTTACTTATTTCCAAAGAATGATAGAAAATGGAAAAGATCAGTAGAAATTTTCTATGAAAACAATAGAATAGTTTTATATTACCAAAATGTAGTTTATACAGTATTATTAATTAGTGGAAACTATCCTAATACTAATAAACTTATTCCTACTGTCTTTGAATGTACATTTGTAGCAAATAGTAGAGAATTCTTTAATGCTGTAGATAGGGTTGCATTAATGAGTAGAGAAGATAAAGATGATATTATTAAATTAGTTGTTACTGATAATTTATTAGAAGTTTCTTCTCAATCAAAAGATTTAGGAAGTGCTATAGAAGAATTAAAAGTTTCTTCTACATTAGAAGATGAAAAATTTGAGATTTCTGTCTCTGGTAAATATTTAAAAGACGCGGTATCTGCTGTTGCAGCTGAAGAAATTATCGTTAAGTTCTCTGGTGAACTAACTGCATTTATTATTCAACCAAGTGATTACCATAGAGAAATTATCAATTAATTTTACCAGTAAGAACTTACTAAAATAAAAGTAGAAAGGCTACGTTGATATTCAATGATATATTTAGAAATATGTTGAATATCTAAAAATAACTTTATAGGGAGATTTTATATAATAAGGGATAGCTAAAAATCTAAATTGATTTTTCTAAAATTGAGATTTTTGAGGTATTCGAATAATTATAAAATCACTCCTTTTTCTAAGTTAATTAAGGAGGAACAATGACATCTAATAGTATATTAATAATACTGGGTGTTATCTTTTTAAGTCTTATATTAAGAACACCTATTACATCAGTTGGAGCAATAGTTGGGCCATTAAAATCTATATTAGATATAAATAATACGGTAGCAGGATTTATTACAACAATACCACTAATTGCTTTCGCAATTTTTAGTCCTATAGTAGCAAAACTTTCAAATAAAAGCAGGATTAGAAAAACATTATTATTAGCGGCTGTAATAATAAGTATTGGATTAGGATTAAGATTTTATATTAATACATATGTATTCTTTATTACAACATTTATAATTGGAGTAGGGATAACAATAGGTAATGTATTATTACCAGGGTTAGTTAAAAATATTATCCTAAAAATTAGGGTCTTATGACAGGATTTTATGCTGTTGTAATGAATGTAAGGGGCTGCAGTTGCAGCGGGTATAAAGTTATCAATTTTTAAGTTCTAATATCGGTGGAGAAAAATTTTCTACAGGTCTTGCGGTTAATATTTGGATCATTATAGCTATAATTAATATTTTTGTTTATACAGCGATGTCAAAAATAGTAGTCTAAGTGAAATAAAAGATGAACATGAAAAAGTTCATGGATATTTTAAATATTCAAAAATGTGGACAATCATGTTAAGTATGGGTCTACAATCGGCATTATTCTACTGTAGTGTCTCTTGGTTTGCTGAAATAATGATTAGTAAAGATTTTTCACCAGAAACTGCTGGACTATTATTATCAATAAGCCAATTTGCACAATTCCCATCAACATTTATAGTACTCGATTTTTAGCTGATAAAGTACATAATAAATTAATAATTCCAGTGGTTATTACTATCGGATACTTAGTATCATTAGTTGGGATGCTGTATACAAGTGGAAACTTTGTATTAATGTTAACATTTATCATTATCTTTGCTTTAGCTGGAGGAGGATCATTCTCGTATGTAATGTATTTATTCTCAGTAAAATCAAGAAATGAAAGTGAAGCGGCTGATATTTCAGGTTTAGCCCAATCAGGAGGATACTTATTAGCTGCAGTATTTCCACCATTACTAGGATACATTAGAGATATTTCAGATTGGAATAAAGCTTTATATGTATTAATTTTTAACAGCTGCAGTATTACTAGTAACACTAGTGCATTGTAGTTCAAAAAGGAAACATAATAGAAAAAAATAACTTAACAAGAGGATGACCCAAGATCCTTAAATTTCAACAAAGTGTATATGAATACTCATAGACGCAGTATTGATATCTAAATGTGCTTTATAAAAAGCTTTTTAGATATCTAATAAACTTTTGCGGGAGTGACTCGACAAAATCGATTTCTACGAAATCACGATTTTTGAGTCCTCCCACAAAAAATAATTGTAAATAACTAATATACATAAATCTAACATGAATACAGAAAAATTAAATGAAAAATGGTACAAGTATGAAAAATCTACAAAATAAATAAAATTTCAAAAAATTTAAATATATATACTAATTAAAATAAAAATTAGAAAATTATCTTCTACTAAAAGTATAAGCAAAAACTAAGACAGCAAAAGGAAAAACGCTTTATTTTTCATGTATATAACACTATAAAAATTTTTAAAAAAATATATGAAAATTTGTTTAGATTAATAACAAGATAGCAGAATTAAAGGCAATAAAAACACTTTCTTTTTCCAATAGTGTGATATAATTCTAAGAGAAATGAGATAGTTATACTTTTAATAAGGGTTGTTATAGTATTTTATCCCATAAAAATAAAAATAGTAAAAATAATTACTTAAAAAAATATTTAAAATTATACAAATTAACGGAGGTTTTCTTATGAAAGCGAAAAAAATAGAAAAAGTTGTTTTAATAGGAGCAGGAATGGTAGGGATGAGCTTTTGCTTATCAACTATATTCAAGTGGAGTTTGTGAAGAGTTAGGATTAATCGACTTTTTCGCAGAAAAAAAGCTGAAGGGGAAGCAATGGACTTAAATCACGGGGGAGCCCTAGTACCACCTATTAAAGTAACTTCTGGTGGTTATGAGCAATGTGCTGATGCAGACGTTATCGTAATTGCTGGTGGACTTCCACAAAAACCAGGTGAAACTCGTTTAGACCTAGTTGACAAAAACATTAAAGTTGTTAAAGAAATGTCAGAACAAATCGTTGCATCTGGATTCGATGGAGTTATCGTTATCGCATCTAACCCAGTAGACGTATTAACTAATGCTTTACAAAAATTCACTGGATTCCCAAGACACAGAATCGTTGGATCAGGGACAACTCTTGATACTTCAAGATTCCGTTACATGTTAGGAGAAAGATTAAACTTAGCACCAAGCAGTGTTCGTGGATACATCATCGGAGAACACGGAGATACTCAACTTGCAGCTTGGAGTAATGTTTTCGTATACGGTAAAAAATTCGATAAATTCTTAGAATCTTCTGCCTTCACAAAAGAAGACTTTGCAGATGTAGAAGAAAAAGTTATGCGTGCAGCATACGAAGTTATCAACCGTAAACGTGCTACTTACTACGCAATCGGACTTGCATTATTCACAATCGTAAAAAGCTATCTTACGTGACGAAAACGTTGAGCTTGCAGTAAGTGGATACTGTGATGGACACTACGGAATCGACGGATTATACATCGGAACTCCAGCTATCGTTGGACGCGAAGGTGTTCGTGAAGTAGTAGAGTTAGACTTAACTGAAGAAGAAACAGCTAAAATGCAAAAATTCAGCTAAAGTTCTAAAAAGAAACTTTAGAAAAAGCATACGCATCTTTAGAAGCATAATTTAATAAAAATTATAGAAGAATTAAATTCTAATCTTAATTTTTTTAAGAGGAATTTAATTCTTCTTTTTGTTAAATTTAAAGTAAGAAAAATATTATGAAAAAAAGGAAAAGTAAACGTTTTTGAAAATACAAAAATATAGATAAATTTGTTTTCAAATACTAGACTTATAGATTTGGTACAATATATAAGGATGAAAAAGGTTTTTAAAGTTACCAATAGATTTAAATAAAAAAAGTAGAGGAGAAAAACAATGACAATAACGATATATGATGTAGCAAAAAGAAGCAAAAGTATCGATGGCCACTGTATCAAGGGTTGTTAATAACAATCCTAATGTAAAAAGAAGATACAAGACTACGTGTTCAAGAGGTTATTAAAAAAATTAAGATACACACCTAACGCTGTTGCTAGAGGTCTTGCTAGTAAAAAAACAACTACTATAGGTATAGTATTACCTGATATAGCAGATTTATCTTCAGCTGAAATAGTAAGTGGAATCGAATCAGTAGCAAATATGTATAAATACAATATAATTTTAGCAAACTCATGTGATGACAAAGAAATAGAAAAATATCTTCGCTTCATTTGTTAGTAAAACAAGTAGATGGAATTATATATTTAGGACACTCTTTATCAGATAGTTCTAAAAATTACTTACAAGATATTCAAATACCAGTAGTTTTAGCAGGTAACCTAGGGTACTGATTCAGATTTCTATGCAGTAAATATAGATTATGAAAAAAAGCAGCATATGATGTAACTAAAGAATTTTTAGCAAAAGGATCTAAAAATATCTCATTAGTTATAGATAAATATGAAAGCCAAAAACACAAAGACTTATAAAAAGGATATAAAGAGGCATTAGAATCAGAAAAAGTAGACTTCAAACCACAAAATATAATTGATGGATACAGAACATACAAAGAAAGTAATAAACTGTACAAAGCATTAAGTAATATTGATGCTGAAGTAGTAATTACTATGTTTGATGAAGTTGCCTTAGCAGTAATGCAACAAGCATTAGATTTAGGAATCAATATTCCAGGAGAATTACAAATCCTTTCATTAGAAAATACAAAACTAATAAATATGACAAGACCGAAAAAATTTCTTCAATATTCCAACCAATCTTTGATATTGGAGCAGTATCAATGCGTGTATTAACAAAAAATTATTGATATAGAAAAAGCTAAAAGAAAAGGTGAAGAAATAGACGAGGTAGAATTAGAAGAATTTAATGTACAAGAAAAATGAAATGAATCTACCTTATAGAATAGTTCACAGACAAACTACTAAATAACTATAAAAAGAATATATTTAAAAAAACATATTTATAGAAGAAAAAGTTTAGAAAAATATAAAAAGAATTTTTCGGTAAATTCCCAAAGTAAGTTCCAGCAAGAAATTAAAGTGGAAGTTAAGTTGGGAAAAAAAGGAAAAATAACAATAAAAAAATATTCCCAAGGTAACTTCCGGTATAAAAACAAGGAAGCTTTACTTTTGGGAGTTTTTCAAAAGGAATCAAAAATAAAAAGCATGACAAATAGACCTGCAAATCACTATTCCCAGGTTAAATTCCAGTTATGCTGAAGTTAAGTTGAGACTTTTTCTAATAAAAACATTTTCGTTGTAAAAAAATAACTATATTACTATTTTATAAAATAGTTTAAACTTTATTTGTTTAGTATCCTTAATTTGTTTAGCCAAGAAAGGTTTAAGTATTACCTCATTGGCAGGTATTTTAAAAAAATACCTAGTAGGTTAGCTATATGTTCGCCGAAAAGTAAAAGAAAAACTTCATAAGCTGATTTTCCGTTCAAATACTTTCTCTTAAGTGAGTTAATATGTGATATAATAATATTAACATCACTTTGTGTAAGATCGTCAAATGAGGATCCTTTAGGTAGTATTTCACGCAAGGTGGTGTGATTTTTTTCTATCTTACCTTTTTCCCAAGAAGAATTAGGATTACAGAAAAAAATAATTTTTAAGTTTTTATCAAAATCATATTCGATTTCTTCAACTTTAGAAAATTCACTACCATTATCTGTCAAAACAACAGGAAAAAAATATCAGAAAAGTGTATATTATTCTGATAAAATTTTTTCTTTTAGATTATAAAGTTTAGAAGAAACCTCGCTAGAAGTATTCGAATCTAAAAGAAGAGCGAACATAAAATTACAAGAAGATACATTAAAGGTAAGTAGAGTTTTACCACCACGTTTACCAATGACAGTATCCATTTCCAAGTGAAAAAGGCATTGCAGATTCATTCATAAAATCTAAGAAGTTAATATAAAGCTTTTACCGGACTTTAGATGTTTAGGTATAGCTTCTTTATTAACTTTATTTCGTTTTCTAAATTTAACAATACGTTTACAATCAACAGAATCAATAGAAAAATATCCATTATTCACATATCGATACAAAGAAGATTTAGAAACAACTAAGTTATTACTATGCATAATATGATAGAAAGATTGTCCCTTAGAAACACCTTTAGAAATTATTTTATCCATTTTATAAAATTCTTCTTTATCTAAGACAACAGCTCTTCTTGGTTCGACAAGATTTTCTTGATAATTAAGTTGAGCCTTTTTTGCATAGTAGAAACGTTTATCAAAACCACAATCTCTTCTTTTTAAGCTTACAATTATTACAAACATAAGGAGGTTTGTTTAGAAGAGCACAATTAGCTTTGATTAATTTTTCCGTCAAGAGTTTTGGTAACTACTTCGGTATCTTTATATTGCAGATTACGTTTAATTTCTTTAGAAATAGTAGTAGGATCTTTATCAAGTTCTATACCCTATACTTCTAAAAAGTTTTTCCTTTAGAAATTCCTTCTTCAATGTCTAAGCGATCATAATATGTTAAGTGTTTGTTTTTGTTTGTCATAATATTAGATTCCTTTCATTCAACGAAAAGTCTCATATTATAATATACACCAAAAATAAAAAAAGAGGAATTATACTTATTAAAAATTAGTTTGACACTGAGCCTCTGATGGTGTGGTTCATAATGTGGGAAAAAGTGGCACTGCCACATTTTCCTCACAGGAAACCACACCATCTCTCAGTATAAAACTAATTTTACGAAGTACTAAAAGATAGAATCAAGATTTTTTTAAAAAAACTAAAATCTATTTAACATTATAAAGAGAATTTAAAAATAACGTAATAAAGTTAGATAAATATCTTTTCATAATTATTTAGTTTCAACTTAAGTTCCAGTTAAAAAAATAGTTTCAGGTTAAATTCCAGTTTTTATTTGAACTGGAATTTACTTTTGGGAATTAACAAAAGAATTTTTCTAAACTTTTTTTCTATTTTCTATTGACATAATTAATAACTGATGATAGAATAGTAAAAGTCTTCTGATAGAAGACGAACGATAGAAACTATTTAAAAATATTTAATGTTAAGAAATTATAAAAAAAGTTCTTGACAAAAATATAAAAGAAGTGTTATCATAAATAAGTCTTAAAAAGACAAGAAGTTATCAAAAAAACTTTTTCAAAAATAAAAAGTTCTTGACAAAAACTTCTAAAAATGATAAAAATAATTTAAGTGTTGAACAAACATTTAAAAATAAATTTAATAATGCGGGTGTAGTTTAGTGGTAAAACCTCAGTCTTCCAAACTGATGTTGTGAGTTCGATTCTCATCACCCGCTCCATTATTTTGAACATTGAAAAACTAAACGAATTAAGTCAACGTTAATTCCAAAAAGGACAGTTTTAAAAAGAAACTATAAAACTTTTTAATGAGCTAATCAAGCTAACAAATTTATTTGGAGAGTTTGATCCTGGCTCAGGACGAACGCTGGCGGCGTGCCTAATACATGCAAGTCGAGCGAAGTTTTTCTGGTGCTTGCACTAGAAAAACTTAGCGGCGAACGGGTGAGTAACACGTAAAGAACCTGCCTCATAGACTGGGACAACTATTGGAAACGATAGCTAATACCGGATAACAGCATTAACTGCATGGTTGATGTTTGAAAGTTGGTTTTGCTAACACTATGAGATGGCTTTGCGGTGCATTAGCTAGTTGGTGGGGTAAAGGCCTACCAAGGCGACGATGCATAGCCGACCTGAGAGGGTGATCGGCCACACTGGGACTGAGACACGGCCCAGACTCCTACGGGAGGCAGCAGTAGGGAATCTTCCGCAATGGGCGAAAGCCTGACGGAGCAACGCCGCGTGAGTGAAGAAGGATTTCGGTTCGTAAAGCTCTGTTGTTAGGGAAGAATGATTGTGTAGTAACTATACACAGTAGAGACGGTACCTAACCAGAAAGCCACGGCTAACTACGTGCCAGCAGCCGCGGTAATACGTAGGTGGCAAGCGTTGTCCGGAATTATTGGGCGTAAAGCGCGCGCAGGTGGTTTAATAAGTCTGATGTGAAAGCCCACGGCTCAACCGTGGAGGGTCATTGAAACTGTTAAACTTGAGTGCAGGAGAGAAAAGTGGAATTCCTAGTGTAGCGGTGAAATGCGTAGAGATTAGGGAGGAACACCAGTGGCGAAGGCGGCTTTTTGGCCTGTAACTGACACTGAGGCGCGAAAGCGTGGGGAGCAAACAGGATTAGATACCCTGGTAGTCCACGCCGTAAACGATGAGTGCTAAGTGTTGGTCTCATAAGAGATCAGTGCTGCAGCTAACGCATTAAGCACTCCGCCTGGGGAGTACGACCGCAAGGTTGAAACTCAAAAGGAATTGACGGGGGACCCGCACAAGCGGTGGAGCATGTGGTTTAATTCGAAGCAACGCGAAGAACCTTACCAAGTCTTGACATACTGTGAGGACACAAGAGATTGTGTTGTTCTGACCTTTGGTTGAGACACAGATACAGGTGGTGCATGGTTGTCGTCAGCTCGTGTCGTGAGATGTTGGGTTAAGTCCCGCAACGAGCGCAACCCTATATCTAGTTGCCAGCAGTAAGATGGGGACTCTAGATAGACTGCCAGTGATAAACTGGAGGAAGGTGGGGATGACGTCAAATCATCATGCCCCTTATGACTTGGGCTACACACGTGCTACAATGGATAGGAACAAAGAGAAGCGAGCTCGCGAGAGTAAGCAAACCTCACAAAAACTATTCTCAGTTCGGATTGTAGTCTGCAACTCGACTACATGAAGCTGGAATCGCTAGTAATCGCGAATCAGAATGTCGCGGTGAATACGTTCGGGGTCTTGTACACACCGCCCGTCACACCACGAGGTTTGTAACACCCGAAGACGGTGGCCTAACCTTTTAGGAGGAGCCGGTCACGGTGGGACAGATGATTGGGGTGAAGTCGTAAACTAAGGTAGCCGTATCGGAAGGTGCGGCTGGATCACCTCCTTTCTAAGGATAAGGAATACGTTGATAATTCGTTTAGTTTTGAGTGTTCAAACACTCAAAAGAATATTTAATAAGGGGCCTATAGCTCAGCTGGTTAGAGCGCACGCCTGATAAGCGTGAGGTCGATGGTTCAAAGTCCATTTAGGCCCACCATTTATTCTTATTAAATACAATTCAATAAACTTGGGGCCTTAGCTCAGCTGGGAGAGCGCCTGCTTTGCACGCAGGAGGTCAGCGGTTCGATCCCGCTAGGCTCCACCATTTTGAACAATGAAAACTGAATATATATATTAGATCAAAAATAATTTTTCTATAAGTAAAAGAAACAGATTTACAAAAACCGAGAAAAATAGTAAGTAAGTTGTAAAAAAACTTATTCACAAAGAGTTCAAGGAAAAGAACGAAGCGTAAAAGCTACACACGATTAAGTAGTAAAGGGCGCACGGAGGATGCCTTGGCACTAGGGAGCCGAAGAAGGACGTGACAAACGACGAAATGCTACGGGGAGCTGTAAGTAAGCAAAGATCCGTAGATATCCGAATGAGAACCCACCGCTTTTAAAAAGGGCGGTACGCGAAAGCGAGGTAACGCAGGGAACTGAAACATCTAAGTACCTGCAGGAAGAGAAAAGAAAAATCGATTTCCTGAGTAGCGGCGAGCGAAAAAGGAAAAGAGCCCAAACCAATGTGCTTGCATATTGGGGTTGTAGGACTCTCAACAAATCGTATGACAAAGTATAGTAGAACTAGCTGGAAAGTTAGACCGTAGAAGGTAAAAAGTCCTGTATACGAAATGCTAAGTTGGCGCGAGAGAGCACCTGAGTACGGCGGAACACGAGGAATTCCGTCGGAATCTACCAGGACCATCTGGTGAGGCTAAATACTACCTAGTGACCGATAGTGAACCAGTACCGTGAGGAAAGGTGAAAAAGAACCCCGGGAGGGAGTGAAAGAGAACCTGAAACCGTGTGCTTACAAGTAGTCAGAGCCCCTTGAGGGTGATGGCGTGCCTTTTGTAGAATGAACCGGCGAGTTACTTTATCATGCGAGGTTAAGTGGAAGACATGGAGCCGAAGCGAAAGCGAGTCTTAATAGGGGCGAAATAGTATGATGGAGTAGACCCGAAACCAAGTGATCTACCCATGGCCAGGTTGAAGTTTAGGTAACACTGAATGGAGGACCGAACCAGGACACGTTGAAAAGTGTTTGGATGAGCTGTGGGTAGCGGAGAAATTCCAATCGAACTTGGAAATAGCTGGTTCTCTCCGAAATAGCTTTAGGGCTAGCCTCGTTGTGAGTTTACTGGAGGTAGAGCACTGTTTGGACTAGGGGCCCATCCCGGGTTACCGAATTCAGACAAACTCCGAATGCCAGATAAATATCAACGGGAGTCAGACTGCGGGTGATAAGGTTCGTAGTCGAAAGGGAAACAGCCCAGACCGCCAGCTAAGGTCCCCAAATTGTATGTTAGTGGAAAAGGATGTGATGATGCACAGACAACCAGGATGTTGGCTAGAAGCAGCCACCATTTAAAGAGTGCGTAATAGCTCACTGGTCGAGTGACATCGCGCCGAAAATGTACCGGGGCTAAACATACAACCGAAGCTGCGGATATAACTAATGTTATATGGTAGGGAGAGCGTTCTAACATCGTAGAAGCCGAGCTGTAAGGCGAGGGTGGAGAGGTTAGAAGTGAGAATGCCGGTGTGAGTAGCGAAAGATAGGGTGAGATCCTATCCACCGAAAGACTAAGGTTTCCAGAGGAAGGCTCGTCCGCTCTGGGTGAAGTCAGGGACCTAAGGTGAAGCCGAATGGTGAAGCCGATGGACAACAGGTAGAAATTCCTGTACCACCAAATATCGATTGAGAGAGTGGGGACAGAGGAGGCTAATTGATCGTCCTGATGGAATAGGACGTCTAAGCACAAAGGTTGAGTAGTAGGCAAATCCGCTGCTCGAAAGACTGAAGTGTGATGGGGAGCGAAACATAGTAGCGAAGTCAATGAAGCCAAACTCTCAAGAAAAGCCGCTATCGAGATAAGAGGTGCCCGTACCGCAAACCGACACAGGTAGTTGGGAAGAGAATTCTAAGGTGAGCGAGAGAACCATCGTTAAGGAACTCGGCAAAAATGACCCCGTAACTTCAGGGAGAAGGGGTGCCTACGAGAGTAGCCGCAGTGAATAGGCCCAAGCGACTGTTTAACAAAAACACAGGTCTCTGCAAAACCGAAAGGTGAAGTATAGGGGCTGACGCCTGCCCGGTGCTGGAAGGTTAAGAGGAGTGCTTAGAGGTAACTCGAAGGTATGAATTGAAGCCCCAGTAAACGGCGGCCGTAACTATAACGGTCCTAAGGTAGCGAAATTCCTTGTCGGGTAAGTTCCGACCCGCACGAAAGGCGTAACGATTTGGGCACTGTCTCAACGATGGACTCGGTGAAATCATAGTACCTGTGAAGATGCAGGTTACCCGCGACAGGACGGAAAGACCCCATGGAGCTTTACTGTAGCTTGATATTGAATTTTGATGCAGTATGTACAGGATAGGTAGGAGCCTAAGAATCATGCACGCCAGTGTATGAGGAGGCGTTGTTGGGATACTACCCTTGCTGTATTGAAATTCTAACCCTCGGCGTAGAAGACCGGGAGACAGTGTCAGGTGGGCAGTTTGACTGGGGCGGTCGCCTCCTAAAGAGTAACGGAGGCGTTCAAGGTTCCCTCAGAATGGTTGGAAATCATTTTGCAGAGTGTAAAGGCACAAGGGAGCTTGACTGTGAGACTTACAAGTCGAGCAGGTGCGAAAGCAGGACTTAGTGATCCGGTGGTTCCGCATGGAAGGGCCATCGCTCAACGGATAAAAAGCTACCCTGGGGATAACAGGCTTATCTCCCCAAGAGTCCACATCGACGGGGAGGTTTGGCACCTCGATGTCGGCTCATCGCATCCTGGGGCTGTAGTCGGTCTCAAGGGGTTGGGCTGTTCGCCCATTAAAGCGGTACGCGAGCTGGGTTCAGAACGTCGTGAGACAGTTCGGTCCCTATCCGTCGTGGGCGTAGGGAAATTTGAGAGGAGCTGTCCTTAGTACGAGAGGACCGGGATGGACGTATCAATGGTGTACCAGTTGTCACGCCAGTGGCATAGCTGGGTAGCTAAATACGGAAGGGATAAGAGCTGAAAGCATCTAAGCATGAAGCCCCCCTCGAGATGAGATTTTCCCACGGATATTAAGACCCCTTTGAAGACGACAAGGAGAATAGGTTAGAGTGTAAGCGCGGTAACGTGTTCAGCTGACTAATACTAATAGGTCGAGGACTTAATCAAGTGAAAGTTCTTTAGGAAAAACTGTTGACAAAAAGAAAAAAGATGATATAATATGTATATGAAGTTTTCGTCTGGTGGCGATAGCGAAGAGGACACACCTGTACCCATACCGAACACAGAAGTTAAGCTCTTTAGCGTCGAATGTAGTTGGGCTTACGCCCTGTGAGACTAGAACGTTGCCAGGCAACAGTGAGAGCCTTCCTTTTGGAAGGTTCTTTTTATTAAATTCTACTCATAAAGAAACATATTCTTTTTCAGATACTACAATTTAACAAACAAAGGGAGTGACTCAAAAATCGTGATTTCGTAGAAATCGATTTTTAGAGTCACTCCCCGCAAAAGTTTATTAGATATCTAAAAAGCTTTTATAAAGCGAATTTAGATATCAATAAACTCACTAGCGTCTATACACTCTGTTAAAATTTTTGGACTTTTGGGTCAGCCCCTTTTTATTATTTCTTAGTTTTATGAATATATGGTTTTCTTTCTGCTGGTTTAATCTCACCCATAATTGAATAAATATTAGTTTCTGTAGCTAATAAAGCATGTCCACAAGGTGCTTCAAAAGGAATTTCTTCTAATTGATACCAGCGGTTTTCTTTTCAAGTTGTATACTAATTCTTTTTATTCCATTTATAGTCATTTACAGGACGTCTGAAGTATGCGTCACGATATTTTTGCATGATCTTCACCTTGTAATGTTGTTAAATTGAATACTGCATCTTTCCATACATCTTTATTGAAGCCACCGATTACTAGAAGTTCATGGTCGTTTAATGGAGCCCAATCAGCACCTAAAAGTGATATTTCTTCATTGTCTAATACTACATCAGCTAATTGCGTCCATTCTTTAGTAGCTAAGTTTAACTTAAATCCATCACTATAAGTTTCACTAGATCCACCACCATATACATATAGTTCATTATTATATATATAACTTACTGCTTGATTACGTAATTTTCCAGGAAAATTCTGAAAATACTTCGAATTTCTTAGTTGCTAAATTATATGAATATAGTTCATTGTTATTAGATCCGTTAATAGATCCGATACCGAAGTATAGTTTATTGTCGTGAATTTTTGCGATAACATTTTTCTACAGTAAGTGGAAGAGTTTTCGATTACTTCAACTTTTAATTTATTATTAACAACAGTGAATGCTAAAAGGTCTGATGAAGTTTCATTTTTGTTGCGATATAGTATAGAGTGTCGTTATATACAGCGCTTGGTCCATATGCTAATGGATAATCAAATTGAATTTGATCTAGGAGTGTCACTCCGTCAGATGTTTCTTCATATAGATAGATGTCTTTATGATTTACTTTAACTCCACCATCTACAGGAAGTCCTCCTGGAAAGTTAGCACCTCCACCAAAGATTAGTTTATTACCTAATACTCCTTTAACTAATCCTGCAGTCCCAATATTCTTTTCATAGCCTTTTGAGCCGCTACAGTAGCTATATTTGTCCATTTTAATTCAGTACCCATCCATAGTACCTCCTATATTATTTTTTTAAAAAATTAAACGCTTACATTGATATATTTATTAGAGTGGGAGGTTTCGACTAAATATGAAAATTTAGTCGAGGTCACTCCCACTTATTAATTATTGAAAGTCTGCTTCTTTATCTACTAGTACATAAACACTAGGGTGATTTTTAGAACGGTACAAGGAATATTTTTCAGTTATTTCTTCACCTTCTATTAAACTTTTAATCGCTTGTTGTTTTTTTCTTTTCCAAATGCTAATAAGATAATGTGTTTTGCACGTATAATATCTTTAATTCCCATTGTCATAGCTTTTTAGGAACAAGATTTATATCACCATCGAAAAAAATCTTGAGTTTGCTTGAATTGTTTCTTCTTTTAAATCTACAACATGTACACCAGCGTCAAATGGTGTTCCTGGCTCGTTAAAACCAATGTGACCATTTCCACCAATTCCAAGAATTTGAACGTCAATTTGAGCTTTATTAAGTTCTTCTTGATAAGATTTAACCGCTAATTCTAAAATCATCAGCACTAGCATCAGGAACATGTGTGTTTTCTTTATTTATATCAACATGATCGAATAAATTAGTATCCATAAATTTATGGTAACTTTCTAGGTGATCATAGCTAATTCCTACATATTCATCTAAGTTATAAGATTTGATATTTTTTTATAGCTAAAGTTTCCAGCTTTATAGTCAGCGATCATTTCTTCGTATAAATCTGTTGGAGTTGATCCGGTTGCTAGACCTAATGTCGAATTTTCATCGATTAAACTTTTTAATAATTTTATATGCTTCTTGTGAAGCTTCTTTTTCGAATTAAAAACTAAATATTTCATATAGTTACTCCTTTTTATTAATTTTTCTTTTTATAAACTTCTTTACCACGTGCAAATGTTGTCAGTACTTCATAGTCAGGACTAATAACAACAAGGTCAGCGTCGTAACCTACTTTAAGTTTACCTTTACGATCGGCAAAACCTAACATTTCAGCAGGATTTTTTGTACAAGAGTTAATTGCTGCATCCACAGGAACTAAAGCCTCTTCTATTAAGACACGTAGACCATCGATAACTCTAAGAGTAGAACCTGCCAGACGACCATCATCACGGTGTGCACTACCATCTTCATATATTTCCATATTTTCTCCACCGAAGATGTACGAACCACGACCACAACCTTTTGCACAAAGTGAGTCTGTAATCATAATTCCATGATCGCGCCCTTTAGCTGTAAAGTATGTATTTAGTGCATCTGTAGTAGAGTGGATACCATCACAGATAATCTCACCATATGCATCGCGTGCGCGTAGAGCAAAACCTACTTGTCCACCATCACGGTGATGGAAACCGACCATACCATTATAAACGTGAGTTTGAGACGATGCACCGTTAGCGAATGCAAGATAACTTTCTTTATAATTACAAGCTGAGTGACCTAAAGCTACACGAATGCCTTGGCTTACTAAATATTTAGTAAGTTTGTAATCAATATCTTTTTCACAGAGCGATAGTAATAAGTTTAATTAAGTTTTTGCTAGCAGCTTGGAATTTTTTAAATTGTTCAACACTTGGTGTTTGGATGCAACTTAACGGTTGAGCACCACGTTTTTCTACATCAAGATAAGGACCTTCGAAGTGAATACCTAAGATTTCAGCTCCCTCATAGCCTTCTTCATAAACTTTAGCAACATTAGCTACAGCTTTTAGAAGAACTTCTTCAGTTTGTGTAATTGTAGTAGGTAAGAATGATGTTACACCTTCGGAAACGACATTTTTAGTCCAATTACGAAGTCCTTCTTCATTAACATCATTAGTATCATAACCATAAGCGCCGTGAGTATGAACATCTATAAATCCTGGTAAAACACGGTTAGTTCCAAAATCATAATCTACTTTATCGAATGCATCATAGTCATAAACGGCAGTTATTTTTATCTTCAACTTCTAAAAATAAGAGGAAGAAATTGCCCGCTTGACCAAACTTTTTACTTTTTATTAACATAATAGCACCCTTTTTATATAAAAATTTTTCATCTTTAAATTTAATGTGTTAAATTTTCTTTAAAGTTAATTTTAACACTTTTTTTAATAGATTTGTAAAGTAGAAAAGCAAAAGTTTTTCAAAAATTAGTTTAAAAGGTGTTTTAAAGGTTTTTATATAAGATAAAAATACGGTATTTTAATAAAATAATTTAAGGTGTTATATTTATAAAAATAGGAAATGGGGATTTTTTTCTTATGATTTGGACATATTATTGAAATAAATTATATAATAAAAATACAATATACTTACTATTGACTTTCTCTATAAGAAGAATATAATAATATGTGAGAATTCTATTGCTGATTTTATAGAAGTGATATAATTTCAATTATTTTATAAGAGGTATAAAAATGGATAAATCAAGATTGACTATTCTTGGTGTAATAATAACAATAGGGAATAATATTTGGAGACATAGGGACTTCGGTACTTTATGTTATGAAATCATTCGTCCGTAGTAGTGATGCTGCGATGAATGAAAATCTCGTATTAGGGTTCGTGAGTTTGATATTTTTGGGTAATGACTTTACAAACTACGACCAAATATGTGATGATAGCGTTAAAAGCTGATAACCACGGTGAAGGTGGTGTATTCTCATTATTTGCTTTAATAAAAATAAAACTAAACGAGGTGTGGTCCTTTTTAGCGATGATAGGAGGCTACACTTCTTGCGGATGGGATAATAACACCAGCAATTACAGTAACATCAGCAGTAGAAGGATTACACGATATAATTCCAGCTATAAAAACAAATGATGTGATAATTTTAGTGTTGGTAATCTTTATATTTATTTTTCATTTCAGCGATTTGGGACGAAAAAGATAGGATCTCTTTTTGGACCAATCATGAGTTTATGGTTTTTATCTCTATTTTTCTGGGGAGTAAAATCAATAGGTACTAGACCAGAAATATTAAAAGCTATCAATCCAAAAATATGCGCTTAATCTATTAATTACATATCCAGGAGTATTCGTCTTATTAGGGGCGGTATTTTTATGTGTATCGGGTGCAGAGGATTTATATGTAGACTTAGGTCATTGTGGTAGAGCGAACGTAAGAATGGCTTGGTTTGTGGTTAAAGTATGCTTACTTGCGAACTATTTTGGTCAAGCGGCATATTTATTATCGACAAACTACAACTCGGGAAAAATCCATTCTTTGCGATAGTTCCAGAAAGTTTTATAGTGTTTCAAGTAATGCTAGCGACATTAGCTGCGATAATAGCGAGTCAAAGTTTAATAACAGGATCTTTCACATTAATCTCAGAGGCGATAAAATTAAACCTATTCCCAAAATTAATAATAAAATATCCGACGGAATTAAAAGGACAGGTTTATGTATCTGCGGTTAATATAATACTTTTTCATCTGCAGTAGCTGTGTAGTGATATTTTTCAGAACGAGTAGTAACATGGAAGCAGCGTATGGTTTAAGTATTAGTATAACAATGTTTGTAACTACACTACTATTAAGTATTTACTTGTATAAAGTAAAAAAAGTAAAAAAACTCTTTGCTGTAATCTTTTTAATATTTTTTTCGGAATAGAAGAATTATTCTTCTTATATGCGAACAGTTTAAAAATTTGTAAATGGTGGTTTACATTACAGTATTAATAGCGTTGCTAATATTTATAATTATGTTTATCTGGTATGAGGAACAGAGATAAAAAGAGAGAAAGTCAATATTTAACTGTGAAAAAAATTATACAAAACAATTACTTCAGTTAAGTATGGATAAAAGTGTACAAAAAAATATGCAACAAACTTAGTATATTTAACAGGTGCGAAAAGAAGAAGATGTAGATTATGCAGTATTGTATTCTATATTAAACAAACAACCGAAAAGGGCGAATGTCTACTTTTTTTCGTACATATTAACGTTATAGATAAACCTTTATAAACGAGGTATAAAGTTACTAAATTTAGTGATAAGAAAATACTTAAAATCACCTTCAACTTAGGATTTAGAGAACACCAAAGGGTAAATATGTTTATGCATCAAGTAATAGATGACTTGTTGATGAATAAAGAATTAGAACTACAACCTACTAAGTACAACTTAAGAGGAAAAAGCTGAGACGGTCGGAGACTTTAGATTCGTATTGATAGAAGAGGTACTAGGTAATAGTAATGGTTTATCATCGTTCGATAACTTCATTATGGGACTAAGATTAAAAACTGAAAAAATAACGGTAACTCCAGAAAAATGGTTTGGATTAGATACTAGTGTTATAACGAAAGAAGCGGTACCGTTAAATGTAGTTCAAACTAAAGTAAAAAGATTAACAAGAATTCAATAATTTAATGATAAAAAAATCAGACTTAGAGTAAGATGGGGCTGACCCAAAAAGTCCTAAATTTTAACAAAGTGTATATGAGAACTCATAGACGCAGTGGTTTATTGATATCTAAATTCGCTTTATAAAAGCTTTTTAGATATCTAATAAACTAGTGGGAGTGACTCTAAAAAAATCGATTTCTCTGAAATCACGATTTTTGAGTCACTCCCACTTATGAAGAGTCTATTTTTTTACTTTTTGAATATTAAGAGATATATTAAGTTAACAATATATAATAATATAATATTGTTTATATAAATAAATGATAGTAGTATTTTATTTTATTTATTTATATATAGATTTTTTTATAATATGTATTTAACTTTACAATTTAGGGTCTAATTTAATATTGACATTTACCTTTCTTTTCTATCATTTCCGTAATAATTTTACTATGTTATCGATTACTTTTTATAGACAAAGTCTTTTTAATATGGTAAAATTATCAATATAAAAATATTGTTTTTATAAATAAGTTTTTAATAATTTATTTATAACTATATTAATAGCAAAAATGATAAAAATTTAATTTTTCTATGAAATTTTCTATGAAATATTAAAATTATCGTCGATTTTGCGTGTTTATATTTATTTAATTTAGGAGGTAATACATGGTAGGAAAAAAATAATCACTATTTAAGAGATACCAAAGATGGTACTAAGGTAGAGTCGTATTCTATCAAGAAATTTAAAGTGGGGGCAGCATCAGTAGTAATCGGTGCGAGTATTTTTCTTGGTGCTGGCGCAGTAGCTCAAGCTAGTGAAGAAGTATCAAACAACACAACAGCGGATAATACAACAAACGCTGGAGCTAAAGAAAATGTTCCAACTACACCAGTAGCGACGGCACAACCAGTAGCTAAAGAAACTACTAAAGAAGACGTGGCAGCAGGATTAGCGGCAAAATTAGGTGGAGAAGCTAAAGCTTTAGATAAAACTAAACTTGAAAACTACATCGCAGAAATTGAAGCGAAACTTGCAGATGGAGCGTATGCTAACAAAACAGAAGAGAGTGTTGCAGTATTAAAAGAAGCGCTAAAAGTAGCGAAAGATACATTAGAAAATGCAACAACTCAAGATGAAATAAAAAAAGCTTACAACAAATTAGTAACTACAGTGAACACTAAATTAAAAGCTAAACCTGTAGAGAAAAAGTAACTCCAGCAGTAGACACTACTAACGGAAAAGAAACTGTAGGTAAAAAAGCAGAAAACACTGAGAAAAAATCAGAATCTAATTCAATTGAAAACACAGGATCTAATGATCCACGTAATGGTCAAAGCAATACCAAAGGGAATCCAGTTTAGAGCGAAATTGCCTACGCAGAAGACAAAAATGAAACTGATTACGGGAACAAGAACACCTATATTACGAGCGGTATCCAAGGTTCGTCTGATTCTGGCACTTCAGAAGCTGCTACCTCTAGAGTAATGAACTATAGAGCGAGATACAATAGAGATGATACGGGTAAAATCACGTCTGTTGACTGGATGGTTTATTACAATAACCATCTAGAAAATTTCGCTGATAAAGATACGTATAATATTAAGGAAGGAACGTTCCGAAACTATATTCAAATTCCTAAAGAAGTGAATATGCCGACGAAGATTAAACGTTTGCAATACACTGCTAAACTTGGGTTTAGACCTGGGAAACCCTATGGACTGATTGAACCAAATGGCAATTCTCTTTTTAACGAAGTGACGTTTGCTGACCCAGAGCCGGGGGAAGTTGCAGGTGGTGTTCCACTTAAAACCAATAAAACATTCACTACGGATGAATGGCCTAGCGCCTCTCGAGGGTTTGATACTCTTTATAATAATACGGATTTCTATTTCAAAGATGCAGCATCTAGGGTTACTGCAACAAAAGCTATAGTTGATGCTAATGCCCTAGAAGGAAACCGAGTTATCTGGGATCAGTCCAATACAGGTGGGAGCTACCGAGATGGTTTTGTATGGGAGTTTACAACAACAGTTCCTGATACAACAACCAATGAGCAGTTGAAAGATATGAAAGCTGTAATGGGGATGTTCCGTTCACCAGCACCAGCAGGGGTTGACCACGGTTTTCATACAATCGCAACTAACCCTGTAAATTTATCGCTTGCTGATATTAATCCTCCACTAACAGCTGACCAAACTGTTAAAGTTGGACAACAACCAGATGCGAAAAAATCAATAGGGAACTTTGACAAGCTTCCAAAAGTTCCAAAAGAAACAACGGCAGTCTACACAACAGCTGTAGATACATCGAACCCAGGAACTGTAAAACCAACAGTACGTGTAACTTACCCAGATGGTTCAACGGTAGAAAAAACAGTAGATGTAATTGTTGAAGCAGCAGTAGTAGCTAAGCCAGTTATCAAGACAGACTTGACAGGTAAAGCTAACACTAAAACTCCGGTTGAGGTTACAGCTGATGCAGGAGCTACAGTTGAGTTGTTCGACAAAGACAACCACAAGCTTGGTGAAGCTAAAGCTGATGAAAATGGTGTAGCAAGAATTACACCAACAGCAGACATTCCTGCAGGTAATGTAACAGCTAAAGCAACTAAAGATGGTAATACAGAAGTAAGTGCTGCGGTTACAGCAACAGCAGCAGCAGTAGCTCCAACAGTATCAATTCCATACTCAGATCCAAAACCAAGTCTAAAAGAAGTATATCTATATAACGGTGAAGAAGCAGATGTAGATATTACATTCAATGACGATTCAGGAAAAATTAAATCTGCAGCTTTAAAAAAAGGTGGAAACCAAGATCTAAATAATATTGATGGGAACCCAGATAAACAAGATAATGAATGGGGCTACACTGTAACAGCAATTAATTCTGAAACAGCGACACCTGCGAAAATTAAAGTAACAGGACAAGTTTCTGGTATTGCAGCAGATAAATTACCAAAAACTGAAAGTGATTCATTAAAATTAGTAACAAGATTTGCGACAGCAACAGACACTGATGGAGCTGAAATAAAAAATGATGCAAACAGAAAAGAAGATCCAGTAACAAAAGAAGCTGTCGGTACGTATTTAACTGACCCAGGTGCAGTAACTTTCGTATTAAAAGCACAAACTAAAAAATATGATATTAAAACTCCAGCATCGGCTGATAAAGTAACCGTATCAGATGCTAACAACATTACTGACGCAGAATTTGACAAAATTTGAGAGAAAGTTAAAGTTGAATATTCTCGAAAGAACAATGATGAACGTTTAGCTGACAAAAAAGGTCAAGAAGTAGAAGATGCTTCAAAAGTTGTTAATAAAGTAGAAAGGGAAGGAAAGAATGTTGTTGTAACCTATAAAGATGGTTCTCAAGATACAAAACCATTGTCAGAATTTGTAAACGTAGCTCCAACAGTTGAACTTCCATACTCAAATCAAGCTAATAAACAAATCTATGTTTATACAGGTGAAAACACTAATCTAACATTCAAAGCAACAGATAATACTGCTGTTAAAGATATGTATGTACGTGGTCCAGGTGGTATTGGAAAAGATAATACGGCAGATTACGGTTTCACAACAGGAAAAATAGAAAATTCAGCTGTCACGCATGGTGATGGTACTGTATCAGGTGCCACAGCTACTATTAAGATGACAGGTGTTACAACACTTACAGCTCCAAACAGATGGACAAGTTTTGTTGTTGCTAACGACAATGATAATGCACCATCAAATAAAGATTTTAATGCATTAGATGTAAATCCGAATGCAACTAAGACACCAGGATATGTTCAATTCATCGTTAAATCTCAAACAGATAAGTACGATATTGCAACTCCAGCTCCAGCTGATAAAGTTAAAGTAGCAGATCCAACAAAAGTAACAGCCGCTGAGTTAGATAAAATCAAAGAAAAACTACAACTTGAGTACAACAAGAAAAATGATGATGCGAATATCGAAAAAGATACTCCAGTTGATAAAGATGGTAAGATTAAATCAGTCACAAAAGATGAAGATGGAAATCTTGTAGTAACATATACAGATGGATCTACAGATAAAAAACCATTATCAGAATTTGTAACAGATACAACAGCACCAGACACAGAAGCACCAGCTAAACCAGTTGTAACAACAGACCTAACAGGTAAAGCAGGAACTAAAGATCCAGTTGAAGTAACAGCAGAACCAGGATCAACAGTTAAATTACTAGACAAAGACGGTAATGAAATTGGAAAAGCTGTAGCAGGAAAAGATGGTAAAGCAACAATCACACCAACGAAAGATATTCCAGCCGGAAAAGTAACAGCGACAGCAACAGACCCAGCAGGAAATGTATCAGAACCAAGTGATGCTGCGACAGCAACACCAGATACAGAAGCACCAGCTAAACCAGTTGTAACAACAGACCTAACAGGTAAAGCGGGAACTAAAGATCCAGTTGAGTAACAGCAGAACCAGGATCGACAGTTAAATTACTAGACAAAGACGGTAATGAAATTGGGAAAAGCTGTAGCAGGAAAAGATGGTAAAGCAACAATCACACCAACGAAAGATATTCCAGCCGGAAAAAGTAACAGCGACAGCAATAGACCCAGCAGAAATGTATCAGAACCAAGTGATGCTGCGACAGCAACACCAGATACAGAAGCACCAGCTAAACCAGTTGTAACAACAGACCTAACAGGTAAAGCGGGAACTAAAGATCCAGTTGAAGTAACAGCAGAACCAGGATCGACAGTTAAATTACTAGACAAAGACGGTAATGAAATTGGGAAAGCTGTAGCAGGAAAAAGATGGTAAAGCAACAATCACACCAACGAAAGATATTCCAGCCGGAAAAAGTAACAGCGACAGCAACAGACCCAGCAGAAATGTATCAGAACCAAGTGATGCTGCGACAGCAACACCAGATACAGAAGCACCAGCTAAAACCAGTTGTAACAACAGACCTAACAGGTAAAGCAGGAACTAAAAGATCCAGTTGAAGTAACAGCAGAACCAGGATCGACAGTTAAATTACTAGACAAAGACGGTAATGAAATTGGAAAAAGCTGTAGCAGGAAAGATGGTAAAGCAACAATCACACCAACGAAAGATATTCCAGCCGGAAAAGTAACAGCGACAGCAACAGACCCAGCAGGAAATGTATCAGAACCAAAGTGATGCTGCGACAGCAACACCAGATACAGAAGCACCAGCTAAACCAGTTGTAACAACAGACCTAACAGGTAAAGCGGGAACTAAAGATCCAGTTGAAGTAACAGCAGAGCCAGGATCAACGGTTAAATTACTAGAACAAAGACGGTAATGAAATTGGAAAAAGCTGTAGCAGGAAAAGATGGTAAAGCAACAATCACACCAACGAAAGATATTCCAGCCGGAAAAGTAACAGCGACAGCAACAGACCCAGCAGGAAATGTATCAGAACCAAGTGATGCTGCGACAGCAACACCAGATACAGAAGCACCAGCTAAACCAGTTGTAACAACAGACCTAACAGGTAAAGCAGGAACTAAAAGATCCAGTTGAGTAACAGCAGAACCAGGATCGACAGTTAAATTACTAGACAAAGACGGTAATGAAATTGGAAAAGCTGTAGCAGGAAAAGATGGTAAAGCAACAATCACACCAACGAAAGATATTCCAGCCGGAAAAGTAACAGCGACAGCAACAGACCCAGCAGGAAATGTATCAGAACCAAGTGATGCTGCGACAGCAACACCAGATACAGAAGCACCAGCTAAACCAGTTGTAACAACAGACCTAACAGGTAAAGCGGGAACTAAAGATCCAGTTGAAGTAACAGCAGAACCAGGATCAACAGTTAAATTACTAGACAAAGACGGTAATGAAATTGGGAAAGCTGTAGCAGGAAAAGATGGTAAAGCAACAATCACACCAACGAAAGATATTCCAGCCGGAAAAGTAACAGCGACAGCAATAGACCCAGCAGGAAATGTATCAGAACCAAGTGATGCTGCGACAGCAACACCAGATACAGAAGCACCAGCTAAAACCAGTTGTAACAACAGACCTAACAGGTAAAGCGGGAACTAAAGATCCAGTTGAAGTAACAGCAGAACCAGGATCGACAGTTAAATTACTGAACAAAGACGGTAATGAAATTGGGAAAAGCTGTAGCAGGAAAAGATGGTAAAGCAACAATCACACCAACGAAAGATATTCCAGCCGGAAAAAGTAACAGCGACAGCAACAGACCCAGCAGGAAATGTATCAGAACCAAGTGATGCTGCGACAGCAACACCAGATACAGAAGCACCAGCTAAACCAGTTGTAACAACAGACCCTAACAGGTAAAGCGGGAACTAAAGATCCAGTTGAAGTAACAGCAGAACCAGGATCGACAGTTAAATTACTAGACAAAAGACGGTAATGAAATTGGGAAAGCTGTAGCAGGAAAAGATGGTAAAAGCAACAATCACACCAACGAAAGATATTCCAGCCGGAAAAAGTAACAGCGACAGCAACAGACCCAGCAGGAAATGTATCAGAACCAAGTGATGCTGCGACAGCAACACCAGATACAGAAGCACCAGCTAAACCAGTTGTAACAACAGACCTAACAGGTAAAGCGGGAACTAAAGATCCAGTTGAAGTAACAGCAGAACCAGGATCAACAGTTAAATTACTAGACAAAGACGGTAATGAAATTGGGAAAGCTGTAGCAGGAAAAGATGGTAAAGCAACAATCACACCAACGAAAGATATTCCAGCCGGAAAAGTAACAGCGACAGCAACAGACCCAGCAGGAAATGTATCAGAACCAAGTGATGCTGCGACAGCAACACCAGATACAGAAGCACCAGCTAAACCAGTTGTAACAACAGACCTAACAGGTAAAAGCGGGAACTAAAGATCCAGTTGAAGTAACAGCAGAACCAGGATCGACAGTTAAATTACTAGACAAAGACGGTAATGAAATTGGGAAAAGCTGTAGCAGGAAAAGATGGTAAAGCAACAATCACACCAACGAAAGATATTCCAGCCGGAAAAAGTAACAGCGACAGCAACAGACCCAGCAGGAAATGTATCAGAACCAAGTGATGCTGCGACAGCAACACCAGATACAGAAGCACCAGCTAAACCAGTTGTAACAACAGACCCTAACAGGTAAAGCGGGAACTAAAGATCCAGTTGAGTAACAGCAGAACCAGGATCGACAGTTAAATTACTAGACAAAGACGGTAATGAAATTGGGAAAGCTGTAGCAGGAAAAAGATGGTAAAGCAACAATCACACCAACGAAAGATATTCCAGCCGGAAAAAGTAACAGCGACAGCAACAGACCCAGCAGGAAATGTATCAGAACCAAGTGATGCTGCGACAGCAACACCAGATACAGAAGCACCAGCTAAACCAGTTGTAACAACAGACCTAACAGGTAAAGCGGGAACTAAAGATCCAGTTGAAGTAACAGCAGAGCCAGGATCGACAGTTAAATTACTGAGACAAAGACGGTAATGAAATTGGAAAAAGCTGTAGCAGGAAAAAGATGGTAAAGCAACAATCACACCAACGAAAGATATTCCAGCCGGAAAAGTAACAGCGACAGCAACAGACCCAGCAGGAAATGTATCAGAACCAAGTGATGCTGCGACAGCAACACCAGATACAGAAGCACCAGCTAAACCAGTTGTAACAACAGACCTAACAGGTAAAGCGGGAACTAAAGATCCAGTTGAAGTAACAGCAGAACCAGGATCAACAGTTAAATTACTAGACAAAGACGGTAATGAAATTGGAAAAGCTGTAGCAGGAAAAGATGGTAAAGCAACAATCACACCAACGAAAGATATTCCAGCCGGAAAAGTAACAGCGACAGCAACAGACCCAGCAGGAAATGTATCAGAACCAAGTGATGCTGCGACAGCAACAGATTCAACTAAACCAGAAGCAGGAAACGACATTAACACACCAGCAGGTAAGGTAGAAGTTAAAGATCCAGCTAAATTAACAGATGAAGAAAAAGCAAAAGTTAAGAAAGCAGTAGAGGAAGTAAATCCAGGATCTAAAGTTGTAGTAGACGATAAAGGAAACGCAACAGTAACAACACCAGCAGGTAAGACAGCAGTAATTCCAGCAACAGACTTAACTAAATCACCAGAAGAAGTAGCTAAGCCAGAAGCAGGAAACGACATTAACACACCAGCAGGTAAGGTAGAAGTAAAAGGTCCAGCTAAATTAACAGATGAAGAAAAAGCAAAAGTTAAAGAAAGCAGTAGAGGGATGTAAATCCAGGATCAAAGTTGTAGTAGACGATAAAGGAAACGCAACAGTAACAACACCAGCAGGTAAGACAGCAGTAATTCCAGCAACAGACTTAACTAAATCACCAGAAGAAGCAGCTAAAGCCAGATGCAGAAACGACATTAACACACCCAGCAGGTAAGGTAGAAGTAAAAGATCCAGCTAAATTAACAGATGAAGAAAAAAGCAAAAAGTTAAGAAAGCAGTAGAGGATGTAAATCCAGGATCTAAAGTTGTAGTAGACGATAAAGGAAACGCAACAGTAACAACACCAGCAGGTAAGACAGCAGTAATTCCAGCAACAGACTTAACTAAATCACCAGAAGAAGCAGCTAAGCCAGATGCAGGAAACGACATTAACACACCAGCAGGTAAGGTAGAAGTAAAAGATCCAGCTAAATTAACAGATGAAGAAAAAGCAAAAGTTAAGAAAGCAGTAGAGGATGTAAATCCAGGATCTAAAGTTGTAGTAGACGATAAAGGAAACGCAACAGTAACAACACCAGCAGGTAAGACAGCAGTAATTCCAGCAACAGACTTAACTAAATCACCAGAAGAAGTAGCTAAGCCAGAAGCAGGAAACGACATTAACACACCAGCAGGTAAGGTAGAAGTTAAAGATCCAGCTAAATTAACAGATGAAGAAAAAGCAAAAGTTAAGAAAGCAGTAGAGGATGTAAATCCAGGATCTAAAGTTGTAGTAGACGATAAAGGAAACGCAACAGTAACAACACCAGAAGGAAAAAAACAGCAGTAATTCCAGCAACAGACTTAACTAAATCACCAGAAGAAGTAGCTAAGCCAGAAGCAGGAAACGACATTAACACACCAGCAGGTAAGGTAGAAGTTAAAGATCCAGCTAAATTAACAGATGAAGAAAAAGCAAAAGTTAAGAAAGCAGTAGAGGATGTAAATCCAGGATCTAAAGTTGTGAGTGGACGATAAAGGAAAACGCAACAGTAACAACACCAGCAGGTAAGACAGCAGTAATTCCAGCAACAGACTTAACTAAATCACCAGAAGAAGCAGCTAAGCCAGAAGCAGAAATGACATTAACACACCAGCAGGTAAGGTAGAAGTTAAAAGATCCAGCTAAATTAACAGATGAAGAAAAAGCAAAAGTTAAGAAAGCAGTAGAGGATGTAAATCCAGGATCCAAAGTTGTAGTAGACGATAAAGGAAACGCAACAGTAACAACACCAGCAGGTAAGACAGCAGTAATTCCAGCAACAGACTTAACTAAATCACCAGAAGATACAGGTAAAGTAAATGCAGGAAATGTAGTAAATACACCAGCAACTAGAGTGTTAGTTGGAGATAAAGCTAAATTAACAGATGAAGAAAAAGCAAAAGTTAAGAAAGCAGTGAGGATGTAAATCCAGGATCTCAAAAGTTGTAGTAGACGATAAAGGAAACGCAACAGTAACAACACCAGCAGGTAAGACAGCGACAATTCCAGCAGCTCAATTAGTTAAAGATGCTAAAGATGTTGCAGCTAAGAATAATGGTGAAAACATCAACCTTGACTTCGAAAAAGAAACAGTAGCAGACTTCAATAACTTAACAGATGCAGAAAAAGAAGCTGCAAAAGCTAAGATTAAAGGAGCAAATGCAGATGTAGTAGAAGTTATCTTCGACAAAGCAGGAAATGCAACTGTAATTACTAAAGATGGTAAAGTTTACACAATCGCAGCTAAAGATATCTTTAGACAAAAAGAAGTTCCAACATTACCAGGAAAACCTGCTAATAATGGAAACAATGGTACTAACGAGACAAACGGAAATTCTAATGCACAAGATACAAATGCTAAATTAGGACAACGTTTAGCTAACACAGGTGCAACTGAAACTAATACTGGATTAGCAGGATTAGGATTAGGAATCCTAGGTGGATTACTTGCAGCAGCAAGACGTCGTAAAAACGACAAAAAGCTAATTTTAAAGTTTAAAATAAATCTTTAAGTATGGTAAAAAGCCCTCGATATTTTTCGAGGGGCTCTTTGTAACTCTTTGTCAGAGTTCGGGGCATGGGAAAAATCACTCTAGAAATCTAGGCAGCATTTTGTTGCTTAGATTTTTCTTATTTTCTTTAAGTTTGACATTGTTTTTATATTCAGAAACAAATAATCTAGACATAATTAAAATGTGTAATCTGAAGTTACTAAAGCTAGAATATCCATAAGATAATCTCTTTAGTAGTTTTATTTTATTATTAATTCCTTCTAAATGGACCATTAGAATACTCATATTTAACAGCGTTAAGCATATACTCTTTGTAATTTTGCATAGTATTTATAGCTTTAATAGCTTCTCTTATCTCATGTACTCTCATAGCTAGCTGTAAATTCATAATCTATAGCTAATATATAATCTAATACTTCTTTTCTAGTTACATAGCGTTTTAAAAGCTTCTAGAATAGAATGTTTTTTGTTGAATTTACTTTATCTCTATCTTCTAATATTACTTTCCAGAAGTTCTTTAGAATAGTGTAAATAGAGCATTTTTATTCTTATATTGATTCATTAGTTTCATTCTAGCTTTATTTAATTCTCTATTAATATTTTTGAACCATATGGAATCTATCTATTATTATCTCAGCATTAGGAAACATTTCTCTTATCATATTCATATAAGGCGGGTAAATATCTATACGATCGTTTTTACTTTCTTTCTTACTTTTTCTTGGATATCTCATAAAGTATTGTTTTTAATATATGTTGTGTTCTACCATCTACAATATCTATAAAATCATGTGTTCTAGCATCTAAGAATACGAAAACTCATCCCATTTTTACTATCTTTAGTTGACTTTTATCTCATCAAAACATAGGTGCTCTGATAAGCTTGAATGTGTCTTAACTTCTACAATTATATTGGATATTTGTCTTTTTGTATATAAAGTGAAATCCGGGGCTGGAATTTTTCCATGCCCCAGATTTAGTATACAACAAAAAAAGATATGAAGGTTTTACATAATTTTTATCTGTATTAAATAAAGTAGAATCCCAAAAATAAGATTTTTGAAATCTTAATTGTTGAGATTCTACTAATTATATAATTTTAATAATTTTTCTTCTAATTTCCTAAATTCATCCCTAGTGTGCTGTGGTAGTGAACGTCCGTAGTCCATCATAAGCACGATATCTTTAAATGCTGCTTTAGGAATAGCTAAACGGTCTATGTCTTCAACACCGACATCTAGATTTATATCGTCCATATGGTTTGATTTTAGTTTTTCTACAAAATCTGGTTCTGCGACAAATGGAGAAGATAAACCTATCATATCAGCATGTAAAATTGCAGCTTCACATTTTTCCACAGTGTTGATACCACCTGATGCGATTAATGGTATTCTTCCATTTAAGTGTTCATAGACTACCTCGTTAATAAGACGTCCATGGTGCGGACCTTCTGCACGTACTGTATTTAAATAAATATTTTGTCCCCAGCTGGCAATTGCTATGTATGATAGAGGGACTCTTTCTAATAACCAATCTGTAAGTTGATTAAATTCTTCAACTGTGTAACCGACTTCTTCACCACGTGTTTCTTCAGGTGTTGCACGATAACCGAAGATAAAGTCTTTTGGTGCTTCTTTTTTGATTACTTCATATACATCTTCAAAAACTTCAAGGATGAAACGTGAACGATTTTCTAATGTATCTACTCCGTATTTATCGTGGCGTTCATTAGAGAAGGTAGAGAAGAATGTTTGTAATAGAAGACGTTGTGCACTAGAAATTTCTAAACCATCGAAACCAGCAGCGATAGCACGACTAGCAGCACGCTTATAATCTTCTCTTATTTTCTGTATATCTTCTATAGAAAGAGGGTGGACGATATGTTCTACAGGAGAATTAAGTTCCATGTAACTAGGACCGACAGCACGTTTATTAGTAGTGACATAGTGATTAGCAGAAACGACCAGCGTGAGTAAGTTGACGAACAGCTTTTCGCACCACCAGACTTCGCATGGCTTGTGCCATTTAGTTAAACCAGGAATACATGCATCATCATGAACGCTAAAGCCATATTCAAAAAGTTGCCCTTCTAGATTTATATAGGCAGCACCGGTAATTTGCAAGGGGGCTGTATTTTTTCGTCTTTTTGCATATAGAAGATCTTCTTCTGTAATGAAGCCTTCTGCGGTAGATGAGTTTGTAGTCATCGGAGAAAGGACAAAAATCGATTCTCAAGTTCTATTCCATTAGCCAATTTGACAGGTAAGTTAATAATTTTGATTCCATAAGAAAATACCTCTATAAGTAACATAATAAACATACAACTAAAACCAAAAAGAATACATAATAAAAATGGTGTAAAAATCAACTGCTGATATTATCTGGAATTATGTAAATTAAAGAAAAATTCAGTATATTAAGTCACCATAATCAAAAAATTTTAAAGTAGTGGTGCTAGGTGTGTGTACTTACTGAAAGTATGATATAATAAGTTCGTAATTTCAGAAAGGTTTTTCTTATAATTTATTATATCAGATTATTATGTATATAAAAAGATAAAAATAAATTGATGAGTGTGAAATAAAATACTAGAAAAATAGATATTTTGAAAGTTATATAGATTAATATAAAATATAAGAGGATAATATATGAAACTTAGTATTTTAGATTACGCCATTATAGATGAAGGAAAAACTGCACTAGAAGCCATAGAAGAAAGTACAGAATTAGCTCGTTTAGCTGAAAAACTAGGTTATAGTCGCTTTTGGATGGCTGAACATCATCAGGTGCCAGCTCTTGCGAGTAGTAGTCCTGAGTTGTTGATGTTACACCTCCTTCAAAATACGGAAAAAATAGAAATAGGTTCAGGTGGAATAATGATTCCTCACTATTCACCGTATAAAATTAGCGAATGGATTAAACTTCTTAGCGCGCTATATCCAAATAGGGTGAATCTAGGAATAGGCAATAATCCAGGAACTAAAGTTGTTCAAAAACTGATGAAGACGACACCGATAACACGTGATGAATACAATGAAAGTTGTACAGAATTGCTGGAGCTTCTAACAGGAACTGAAACGTTGGTGCAACCACCAGAAGCAAAGGTAAGTCCAATGTGGCTATTATCAACGAGTGAGAAAAGTGCGAATCTTGCTGCAGAGTTAGGGCAAAACTATGTTTATGGTTTATTCTTAATCAAGCTGTAGATTACATAGAAACAGCAAAAAGATGTTTACAAACTTATCGTGAAAAAATGCGCAAGCAACAAAAAACACCACAAGATGTCGTCGCGGTATTTATAGCGATAGGAGAAGATGAACAAGAAGCGAAAGAGTTAGTACGTTGTTTAGATGTTTGGCTTCTTGGTAAGAAAGAATTTACAGAATTTGATAGATTCTAGTATAAATACGTGCAAAGAGTATGAAATATCTGAAATTGATATAGAAAAAGTAGAAAAAATAGAACACGTTTAGTTTGGGGTACTAAAGGATGTCATAGTAGAAAAACTTAGAAACTTAGCTACAGAGTTAGAGTTAAAAGAACTTGTGTATACCTTTAGTACCAACAATAGAAAAGAAGAAAAATATTAGAGATTTTAGCAAAAGGAGCTAATGTCTAAAAAGGAGAAAAATTAATGACTTGGAAGGGCGATAGAGTTAGTAGAAAACAATGCCTGAAAAATTAGCACAGTTAATAGAAGAAGCTGAGGCGATAGTCATAGGAATAGGAGCTGGAATGTCAGCTGCCGATGGATTCACCTACATAGGAGAGAGATTTACGAGTAATTTCAAAGACTTTGTGGAAAAATATAAGTTTTTAGATATGTTACAGGCGAGTCTATTTGACTTTTCTAGTTCACAAGAATATTGGGCGTTTCAAAGTCGTTTTGTTTTGTTAAATTACTTTGATCAACCTGTTGGGGCAAGTTACGCAGCTTTAAAAAATATTCTAAAAGATAAAAATTACCATATTATTACGACTAACGCGGATAACGCCTTTGATGTTGCAGGATATGATATGGATAAGGTCTTTCACATTCAAGGAAAGTACGGACTTATGCAATGTAGCAAAACATTGTCATGCGAAGACATATCAAGATGAAGTGTTAATGCGTAGACTTGCTGTGGAACAGGAAAATATGGAAGTTGACTACGATCTATTCCACTAGTGTCCTGAATGCAGTGCGCCGCTTTGAGGTTAATAAGCGTAACGCTGAAAAAGGAATGGTAGAAGATCCAATCTTTTTCGAACATCTAGGTAAATACAATGAATTTTTGGAAAATAATCGTGATAAGAAAACATTGTTTATAGAAATAGGAGTAGGATTTACAACCCCTCAGTTCTATAAAATATCCATTTTATAGAGAACTCGATAAAAATCCACAGGCATTGATGATCGCTATGAATCAGAAAAATATCAGTTCCCTGAGAGAATAGCTTCTAGGGTGCTGTGGTTTAACCAAAATAGTAAGGAACTAACGTTAGAGGTTGAAGAATTATTAAAAATAATTGTGGAGGGAGTAACTCAAAAATCGTGATTTCGGAGAAATCGATTTTGTTGAGTCACTACTACGTCTATGAGTTGTAATATACTTTTTAAAAGTTAGGACTTTTGAGTCACATCCTATGTATGTTAGGAGCATATTTAGACTGCAAAGTAAAAATATAATATTAGCTACAAATACATTAACAAAAATTAACAAATAAAGGAGAAAAGAATTATGTATTTAATAGAACCAATTAGAAATGAAAATATTTACCAGATGGAGCGCTAGTAATGGCGATGCAAGTTTACGTGCTTAAACAATATCGATATTGATGAGACTGTAATCTTCCCATATTACTGTGAACCAAAAAGTAGAAATCGGATTGTTCCAAAATGCTGAAACCGAAGTAAACCATGAATATATGAAAGAAAAAGATATTATCCTAGTACGTCGTGATACAGGTGGTGGTGCTGTGTATGTTGATAATGGTGCTGTTAACGTATGTTTCTTAATGCCAGGGACACTGATGTGTACGGAAACTACAAAAAATTCTATCAACCAGCAGTAGATGTACTTCACAGCTTAGGAGCTACAGAAGTTGAACAAAGAGGTCGTAATGACTTAACCGCTCGTGGTAAAAAAGTAAGTGGAGCTGCAATGACATTAGTACGTGGTAAAATTTACGGGGGATATTCATTACTTCTTGATGTAAACTACGAAGCGATGGTTAATGCCTTAACACCAAACCGTAAAAAAATTGAATCGAAAGGTATTGAATCAGTAAGAGCACGTGTAATGGGAATGCGTGAATTATTAAAACCTGAATACCAAAATGTAACAATCGATGAATTCAAAGACTTAATCATATGTGGATTAATGGGAATCGAAGATATTAAAGATGCGAAGAGATATGAGCTAACTGATGAAGATTGGGCTGCAATTGAGAAATTAGCAGATGAAAAATACCGTAACTGGGATTGGAACTACGGAAAATCACCACGCTATAACTATAACCGTGATGCTCACCTTGCGATCGGAACAGTTGATTTCAGCTTAGAAGTAGAAGAAGGACGCATTACTCAAGCGAAAATCTACGGAGACTTCTTCGGTAAAGTAACGTACGTGACGTAGAAGAAAAACTTATCGGGGTAAGAGTAAAGGAAGAAGACTTACTTGAAGTATTAGGAAGTATTGATTTAACTCACTACTTCGGTAATGTAGAAGCGAAAGAATTAGTAGACTTAATCTTAAGCTAGTTTTACAAAGTAAATGTAAAAGAGGTGTGAGTTTGTGGAAAAATTATTAACTCCCATAAAACTAGCAAATGGTGTACAGTTAGAAAATAGGTTCGTGCTGTCGCCGATGACGACTAATTCTTCTACAAAGGATGGAATTATTACAAAAGAAGACTTAGATTATGCATTAAGACGTGCTAAGTCAGCACCACTACAGGTAACAGGGGCAGCTTATATCGATGTAGATGGACAGTTGTTCGAGTTTGGTTTTTGGCACATGATGATAGTTGCATGGACTGTATTAAGATGGCAAATGCAATGCAAGATGCTGGAGCGAGAGCTGTTTTACAATTAACTTATTCAGGTGCGGGTGCTAGTACTATGGGGTAAATCATAAGGTTTATGGTCCTAGTAAGTTGAAATTGCACCTTCCATTTGAACATGAGGTAGAAGAGTTGTCTCATGAGATGATCGATGTGATAAAACAAAAATACAAAGATGCGACGAGACGAGCGATACGCGCAGGTTTTGCAGGAATAGAAATATCTACAGCACAAAAACTAATGCTACAGACGTTCTTCTCCAACAGTATCGAATAAACGCCATGATAAGTATGGTGTAGATTCACTAGAAAATAGAGCTAGATTTATACTTGAAGTTTTTGAAGCGGTGTATGAAGTTATAAAAAACGAAGCACCTGAGGATTTCATTCTAGGATATAGAGCAACTCCAGAAGAGACGCGTGGTGCGATAATAGGTTATACTGTTGAAGAATTTAATCAACTTACAGATTGGATACTAGAAAGAGTGCCGTTGTCTTATATTGCGATAGCAAGCTGGGGACAAAATATTTATGTAAATAAAGTTCGTGCTGAAGGACCTAATGAAGGGCGACTGATTAACGAAGTAGTTCATGAACACCTTTGCAGGACGTGTTCCATTGATGGCTACTGGCGGAATCATAGTATAGAAAAAAGCCGTGAAGCTATTCTGCACGCAGAGATGGTAGGTTTATCTAGCGTCTTCGTAGCTGAACCAGATTTTGTGGCTAAATTCCAAGAAAATCGTGAGGAAGATATTAATCTAAATGTAGGTGTGGAAGATATCGAAAGTTTAGCTATTCGAAAGCTGCATTTAAAGATATTGTGCTTATGATGGATTACGGTAAGAGTTTGCCACAACATACGAGGAGATGAATTTAGAAAATTAGAAGAAAATTACTAGTAGACTGTTATAATTTATAGAGCAAGAAATTATAAATATAGTAGACTATTATAGTGAAGCGGCTACTATTATCTAAGGTTGAACTTAAATAATGGTAGCTGTTTATATTGTAGTGTTTTAGAAGACGAGGAGTGCTTATGTATTTAATAGAGCCGATAAGAAATGGAGAGTATATTTATGATGGAGCGGTAGCTTTAGCGATACAAGTACACGTATTGAATAAATTGAATTTAGATGAAGATATAATATTTCCATATTGTTGCAAACCAAAGGTGCAGATAGGACTATTTCAAAATGCTGAAAAAGAGATTAACCATGAGTACATGAAAGCTCACGGAATCACACTTGTTAGACGTGATACAGGTGGAGGTACGGTATTTTTAGATGAAGGAGCTGTAAATATATGCCTTATTATGAATGGTGATAGTAATGTTTATGGAAACTTTAAAAAATTCTATGAACCTGCGGTAAATATACTACGTGACCTTGGTGTAAATAAAGTTGAACAAACAGGACGCAATGACCTTGTTGTCGATGGAAAGAAGGTTAGTGGAGCTGCGACACTCTTGTTAATGGTAAAATCTATGGAGGATACACTCTACTGTTAGATATTGATTATGATGCGATGGTTAATGTACTAACACCTAATCGTAAGAAAATTGAGTCAAAAGGAATTGATTCGGTACGAAGTAGAGTTACAGGTCTTAGAGAGTATTTAGATAAGGAGTATAGAAACTTATCTGTAGTAGATTTCAAAGATTTATACCTATGTCGCTTGTTTGGTTGTGAAAGAATGGAAGACATAAAACGTTATGAACTTACAGAAGAAGATTGGCGAGAAATTGATGAGTTGCTTTCTGAGAAATATCAAAACTGGGATTGGAATTACGGAAAATCACCGAAATATAACTATAATAGAGATGCTCGTCTTGAGATTGGAACTGTCGAGTTTAATTTGGAGGTAGAAGCGGGACGAATAACAAAAGCTGAGATTTATGGGCTGACTTTTTCGGAAAAGGTAATGTCGGTGATGTTGAGGATAAACTAATCGGAGTGAGGGTAAAAGAAGAAGACTTACTAGAAGTATTAGAAAGTATCGATTTAGGTTATTATTTCGGAAAAGTAGAAGCACAAAAATTGCAGATTTGATATTGAGTTAAGGTGAATATCAAATAATATCTGAATTAATATCTGGACGCAATGAGTTTATTAGTATTCAAATTCGTTTTGTGCAAGCTTTTTGGATATCTACTAAATTGTGCGGTGGTAACAGACAAAATCGATTTCTATGAAATCAGTTTTTTAGTGTTGTTCTCAGAGGTGTGAATAAAACTCTGTAAATTCTTTATGTTAACCAAAAATTTACTAGTTTATAATATTTAATTTTATAGATTTAATTACTTTTAAATGGCTTTCATTCTCTAGAGTCTATTTTTAGATAAGGCTTGCTTGTCAAGGATTTTATAAAGTGAAGCCTTGTCCTTGACAAGTAAAGACGTAAAATCTGAGACTCTCAAGAGAATTAAAGCTGCTATTTTATTTATATCCTATCCTCATACATTATTTCTTAACTCTCCATATTCCCCAATCTCTTATAGCTCCTGTCCATTTTTACAATTCTTTCTATAGCTAGGTATAGATGCTTTTTCTAATGATACTTTATTCGGAAAAACTGATCGTCTCTTATTCATGCTTCTTAATCTTGAATTTACACTTTCCACTGCATTTGTTGTATATATACTGTTCTTACTTTTACACTAAATTTAAATATAGGTGTTATTGCATCCCATTCTGAATACCAGCTACTCATTAGTTTTGGATATTTACTTTCCACTTATCCGCTACTATATCTAGGTTGTTTTAGCTTGTTCTTCTGTTGGTGCATTGTATATTGTTTTCTAAGTCTGCACACAGCTCTTTATAGTCTTTTGTCGCTACAAACTTTGTTGTATTTCTTATCATATGTACTATACATCTGTATTCTGTTTTTGGAAAAGGCTGCTGATATGGCTTTTATCCCTCGTTAATCCATCTGCACATATTAGTATGTCTTTTACCTCGATTTTTAAGGTCGTTAAACTAGAGATAACCATGTTTTCGCACTTTCATTTGTTCCCTATATATACATCGATAATATGTCTTCTCTTTACCTTCTTGGTTTTCACTCCTCAATGCGATATAGACAGCTTTTGCTCACAATTCCATTTTCTTCACACTAAAAGTGTACTGCATCTATAAACTACTGCATAGACTCATCTAGCGTTCTTGTTTTCCATCTTCTATTTTTGGAATTATTTTATCGGTAATGTCTGATACTAATCCTTCTGATATCTCAAGCATCCATACAGTTCTTTTTATCTCTTGTGCAATATCCCTTGGTCATTCCAAGGCATATAGACCTATTATTTTGTTTTCTATTTCTGAGATATCTTTTCTCTTTTGAACCACACTGGTTTCAAATGTAGAATGTCTTATGTGGAACAGCTATTTCTAGGTCGCCATAATTACTTTTGAACTCTTTATATCCGTTTCTATAGTTTTTCTTTGTCACCATGTCCATACTTCTCATACCCTAAGATGTATTTATTTCGCTTGTAGTAGTTCTTCTATCGCACCTCCCAGTAAATCTTTTACAGGCATTTTTGTATATCGGCTATGCTTTCACTCCGTATTCTGATACTAATTGTTTTATTAATTCTTTGTTTTTGGATCTCTTTTCTTCTTGTTTATACCCTCCCTAGTTAATTTCAGTTTAACATAGAAGGGTTATTTTTACAGACTCACAGGCTCTTGTTCTCATAATATGAAAAGCAACTAACCTCAACTCCAGTTGCTTTTTATATCTAATCACAAATATTTATTTAATTCATTAACACTGATACTCAATTTCTTTTAGCGGCAATTTCCGGTGAACATAACCATCCTTAATTAAAAGAAATTAATATTTAATTCTCCTTCTGCACGTCCTTCTACGTCCTTCTGCACGTCCTTCTGCACGTCCTTCTGCATGTCCTTCTGCATGTCCTTTTGAGCGAGCTTCCTCTTGAGCATAAGCTAATGAAGCCCAGTAATGATCTTGTTGCCTCTGTTCTTTCGTCGTACATACGTTTTTCCTCCTCGCTCCAATTTCTAAGATTAAAGTAAATTATCAGCTTGGATGAGTACGTCATCAGTTGATTCGTGTACTGTTTGTTCCGAAAAACTCCAACCATCTAATTTTATAATCATTTTCAAGTTTCCGTTATATATAATTTAGAAATACTATTTTAACAAAAGGTAACCTTTAGTTTCATTATCTACATACATTTTTAATTCAGTATTTCTAGTTTCTTCTTTCTGATTAAAAAGTACTTATCGCTTCATCACTATCAAAATAATTTTCGATCGACTATAGCCGCCACATAAACAGGTGGTAATTATAGATAGCAACAAGCTGATCTTCTCTTTTTGTTTTAATTTTCACTATTATCGTTAACTTGTTTGCAAAAGATATGCCCAAATACGATTAATGAAAAATACCTGTTTAGCTAGTTGAACTTCGATAATAACTTGTGCGTGGTTATCTAATCCAACAAGAATATCAACCGCTATATTAAAAATCTGAGTCTACGTTACTATTTACTAAAGATTTGATTACCCTCAATAAGTTTTGTACTTTTTAGCTGACAGTTCAAAAATATCTCTAACAAATTGGAGCTACAGTTTCATTCCGAAATACTTTTTAACTACTAAATCGTAAATCGGTTTTTATATTTTTATGTCGTTCTCCCATTTTGTACGCCCCCTCTTTGCGTTTGTTACCTAAAGTATATCAAATAAATAATAATGCGAATGTTATAATACCAATAGTTTTGAAAGTAAAGGATAGTATTAATTAGTTTTTATTAAACTAGTCGAAAAGTCAATATCACTTTTGATTGTTATTTTAGTTGATTTTTAATTTTATAAAATGTATAATATATCTTTTTGAGTAAAAATCGATGATGAAATAAGGTCATCGATACTGATTATAAAATAAAGAAAGAGGTTGTAAATGAAAAATTAGCAAAAAGCTTTATGGATCGAAAAAGTGAAGGTAGTATCACTATTGGACCAACTGCAGAGTTGCAAGATGACGTTGGTACTGTAGGATTCGTAGAATTTTCTAAAAAAGATAAAATTAGAAAAAAGATGATGTTATCTTACGTTTAGAAGCATCAAAAACTGTATTAGACATCAACTCACCATTAGCAGGTGATGTAGTAGAATACAACAAAAAGCAGAAGATGAACCAACTGTTTTAAACTCAGTCGATCCAAAAGAATCTTGGATTGTTAAATTAACAAATGTTGATGAAGTTGAATTCAATAAATTTGTAGAATATAAATAATAACTTTGATTACATACTAGGTTCGAGGTATAGGGAAATATCCTTATATCGAATTTTTCATAGTTATAAGATTTTAAAATTAATATTGAATTAGTAATCTTGAAAAATTAGTAAAAATGGAATATTATGTATAGAAAAATAGAATAGAAATCAAGAAAACAGTATAGTTGAAAGATTTTCACTTGACAGAATTATACTGAAAATAAAGTTATACACACAAATAGTGTAATAGAAGGAGATAGTTTAATGAAAATAGAAGTAGAAACCACTATCAATATAATAATAGATTTAGTATTAGAAAATTTAATGTTGGAGTTGCTAGTATAGCTGTATCTTCTGTGGCAATAGCAGGTAGTGATGTTATTTGGAAATGTAAATTTAGCTTATGCAGGAGATGATGATACGAATTTTAATAGAACAGGTACAGGAAATCTCAACGGTAATAGATGCTAAGGAATTTGTAATGGTGACTCATGAAACCTGATGGTAATGTTGAAGACGTTGCTATATTGAAATCTGATTTCTCGGGAGAATTTAGAGAAATTGAAGAAAAGATTATCCGGGTTTAGAAGCGACAAGTTTAGAATTTGTTTCAAAAATACATATAAAATTATTTATAGAGCACAAGCGACGACTAATACTACTCGGAAACATCGACAACACCAAGAGAGAATAAGAGTAAGTTTACAGAGGGCATCTTGTAGGAAATCAGACAGAATATAGGTAGAGAGCAAATTATTTCTACATTCAGATTAGATGTGTCTGCACCTTCAAGATTAGAAGATGGATCTTATATTTTTAGTGAATTTACCAGCAACTGAACCCATTACTGATGTACAGTTTGGCTCGGCTTTAAAAGTTGAAAAAAGTAAACGATACAATATAAAATTCATACTGGAGAAGTACCCTAGCGGATGTATGCTAGCTTTTAATATGTTATAAGTTTGATGAAATATAGAACGGGACGTAATTCACAACTACAATAGCAGCTCAAGTAGTTGATAAGAATGGTGCGGCTATTACACCAACTACTTCTACAACAGCTAGGGTAACTAATACAAATAAGAGTGGGTATGCTAGTATTCATGTAGACAGTGAAAGTGGAGCTAGAGATTTAGCTTTGTTTTAGTACCACATGCGCCTGGGGATTCTATCGATGAAACTAAGAATAAAGAATTAGTTTTAAAATTAACTACTTTTTAATAAAGAGACTTCAGCGGTAAAATAAAATTGCTCATGAAGTAACGTTGCCGACTGGAGCAGTTTTATCTCAAGCATCTATAAATGATGGTTGGGCGCAAGATGGGAATATCGCTCGTTATACAAGAACAATAACAGATGCGAAGCCTGTATTCGATCAAGGGAATAATACTAGTGATGATACGCTCTGTATTAATATGCTGCCAAGCAGGAAACATTAGAGAGAGTTTTAAAGGAAAAGAATTTTACATTTACAGACAATGTAACTTATACAGATAAATCAGGAGAAACAACATACAAGTCAAGGGACAACTTCGCTAGTAGTGAAAGCTGTGAATCCATATGAGAATAACGAGAGCAACGCCAAATGCAGCAGGAGCACAACCTCCATTAGTAATTAATAACTTTACTAATGAACAAAAATCATGAAAATAGAGTGAATATTGCAATTCCTGGAATTAATACGAAACAGATGATAAGAGAATTATAGTTTTCTGGAGAAGTGTTGATACTCTGACAAAAGTTAAAGAAGTTGAATTAACAATTGATAGTGATTTTGATCAGAAGAGATCTATTGAATTTTATGGTACTTGGAACAAGAATGGGGCTTTATGCAGCTTGGTATGCACCAGCATAATCTAGGAACTAGTAATACATTTTGAAGTATATACGGTAAAATGGTATAACAGAAAACAAAACTTGGAGAAATTGCTTTAAGAAAAATGGTGGAACATCATAGATTTACCAGAAGGAACAACTAAAGTTTTATTAAGACCAAAAGGTGAGATGACATTTACCAATGATACACTTAGTCGAGCAGGTATTTGATTACACCAAAAATCTAAAAGGCTTAGAAACAGCTAAACAAATGGTAGCGGAAGGAAAAGAAGCGAAGAGTATTGTTACTGCAAAGAGTATTCAACTCAGACACAGATGTGGTAAATGCCAAAGTATTTCTAAAACCATCTTAGCAGATGCAAGAACAGCTTTAAAACTGCGCCAAGAACTGGAAAAAGTAGAAGCAGTTTACCAGGTAACAAAAACGCAACCTTTAAGTGCAGGAATAGAATCATATAATTATTCTCCTTCAGGGCTAGGGAATCGAGTTTATAATACAACAACTTCGCATGGTGCTACCAGACAAGAGCTAACTATCTTGGTGCGAAAAATGCTAAAATTATTGTTGAATTACCAGATGGATTTTAGTTGTGCAGGGAATAGTCCGCTTTGCACTAAAGATGAAAATTATCAAAATACTGGTAAACGTGTATTGATTATTGATCCGAAGGATTCGAATACTCGTGAGAATGTAACTCCAAATTTAGAGTTTAATGTGGCACAATGGGTTCAAACAGGTAGCTATCCTTTGAAATATACATTAGTTTGGGATGAAAGTAGATTTCTTTCATGGATTGAACTCAAATGATGAGTTTGATGGAGATAAATTATTACACATCAACATTCACTTACGAAATTCCTGTAGAGAATACATCAGCTTCACGATTATATGTAGATGTGACTGATAAAAATAATCAGCGAGAAGGGTACACTACATCATTGAAAAATCTGGCGCCAAAATCAGATGTGACATACCGCTTTACATTATCAAATAGAGATAATTCAAAATTATCGAATCAATGAAGTGCTTGTGACATTGCCTAAAAAAGGATAAGAATATTGTTGATACAAAGTATAAATCGTAATTCTGCGTTTGATGTGGAAGCTACAGGAGAAGCAATAGTATCAGATGGATGGACTGCATATATTCAACATCAATTACAGGAAATGCGAATGAAGTTGCTAGAACAACAACTTTAACAGCAGATCAAATTACAGATTGGAGTAGCGTTACAGCGGTTAAGTTTGTTTCAAATCCAGGAACTACATTGAATCCAGGATTATCAAATGAATTTTTACTACCGGCAAGAATCGCTAGTGATGCTCAAAATAATCAGGTAGCTAACATTACCGCAGCAGCAAAAACAGATACGAAACAATATTTAATGAGAAATGTAGCTTCTGTGCTATTAAAAACAGAAGATATACGGAGCTGTTAAAAATCGTGCATATGAGAATATGCAAGGAAAGAAAATCAAACAAACGATAACAGCTATTGAAAAAGATCTTATTCAAAAGGATTATAATGTGATACAGATGAATATCATCCTGAAGAGTTAGTTTGATGACGATGGAGTAGAGTATCGATATATTACTGTGAAGGATGATTCAGCCGAAGTAGAAGGGCAGATTAATAGTCCAGAAATTACAGTTACATATGTCTACGACACATTATATATATGTTACAGAAGAAAAAGAAGTAACAAGAACAATAAACTACCCTAGAAAAAGAAACCAACAAAGTCCTAAAAAGAGCCAGTAGTTCAAAAAGTAAAACAACAAGAACGAATAGTAAACAAAGTCACAGGAGAAGTGACAGAAGGCAAAATGGACAGAAGGAAGCTGGGGAGAAACGCCATCAGGAGCGATGAAAACTATAAAGCCCCAAGTATCGAAACAGTAGAAAAACAAGTAAAGCATCAACAACAGGAAATGAAAGTAGATGTATACTACGAAGCAGATACAAAAGAAGTTACAGAAGAAAAGAAGTAACAAGAACAATAAACTACCTAGAAAAAGAAACTAATAAAAGGTCCTAAAAGAGCAGTAGTTCAAAAAGTAAAACTAACAAGAACAAAAGTGAAAACAAAGTCACAGGAGAAGTGACAGAAGGTAAATGGACAGAAGCTGGGGAGAAACACCATCAGACGATAGAAAAGCTATAAAGCCCCAAGTATTGAAATAGTGAAGAAAACAAGTAAGCAGCAACAGAAAATGGAATAGATGTATACTATGAAGCAGATACAAAAAGAAGTTACAGAAGAAAAGAAGTATAAGAACAATAAAACTACCTAGAAAAAGAGACCACTAAAGTCCTAAAAGAGCCAGTGGTTCAAAAAGTAAAACTAACAAGAACGAATAAAAGTAAACAAAGTCACAGGAGAATGACAGAAGGCAAATGGACAGAAGGAAGCTGGGAGAAACACCATCAGGGGCGATAGAAAACTATAAAGCCCAGTATCGAAACAGTAGAAGAAAAGCAAGTAACATACAACAGGAATGAGAGTAGATGTATACTACGAGCAGATACAAAAGAAGTTTACAGAAGAAAAAGAAGTCAACAAGAACAATAAACTACTACAGAAAAAGAAACTAACAAAGTCCTGAAAGAGCCAGTGAGTTCAAAAAGTAAAACTAACAAGAACGAATAAGTAAAACAAAGTCACAGGAGAAGTGACAGGTGCAAATGGACAGAAGGAAGCTGAGAGAAATACTATCCAGGGGCGATAGAAAACTATAAAGCCCCAGAGTGTCGAAACAGTAGAAGAAAAACAAGTAACATCAACAACAGGAAATGTAGAGTAGATGTATACTACGAAGCAGATACAAAAGAAGTTACAGAAGAAAAAGAAGTAACAAGAACAATAAACTACCTAGAGAAAAGAAACTAACAAAATCTAAAAGAGCCAGTAGTTCAAAAAGTAAAACTAACAAGAACGAATAAAGTAAACAAAGTCACAGGAGAAGTGACAGAAGGCAAGTGACAGAAGGAAGCTGGGAAGAAACACCATCAGAGCGATAGAAACTATAAAGCCTCAAGTATCGAAAACAGTAGAAGAAAAACAAGTAACATCAACAAGAATGAAAAGTAGATGTATACTACGAAGCAGATACAAAAAGAAGTTACAGAAGAAAAAGAAGTAACAAGAACAATAAACTATCTAGAAAAAGAAACTACCAAAGTCCTAAAAAGAGCCAGTAGTTCAAAAAGTAAAACAACAAGGAAACGAATAGTAAACAAAGTCACAGGAGAAGTGACAGAAGGCAAAGTGGACAGAAGGGAGGCTGGGAGAAACACCATCAGAGCGATAGAAACTATAAAAGCCCCAAGTATCGAAACAGTGAAGAAAAAGCAAGTAACATCAACAACAGGAAATGAGAAAGTGGATGTATACTACGAAGCGGATACAAAGAAGTTAGAAGAGGCTAACAAGAATCAATAAACTACACTAGAAAAAGAGAAACTAACAAAGTCCTGAAAGAGCCAGTGGTTCAAAAGTAAAACTAACAAGAACGAATAAGTAAACAAAGTCACAGGAGAAGTGACAGAAGGTAAATGGACAGAAGGAAGCTGGAAAGAAATACCATCAGGGGCGAGTAGAAAACTATAAAGCCCCAAGTATCGAAACAGTAGAAGAAAAACAAGTAACATCAACAACAGGAAATGAGAAAGTAGATGTATACTACGAAGCAGATACAAAAGAGAAGTTACAGAAGAAAAGAAGTAACAAGAACAATAAACTACCTAGAAAAAGAAACTAACAAAATCCTAAAGAGCCAGTAGTTCAAAAGTAAACTAACAAGAACGAATAAAGTAAACAAAGTCACAGGAGAAGTGACAGAAGGCAAGTGGACAGAAGGGAAGCTGGGAAGAAACACCATCAGGAGCGAGAAGTAAAGCCCCAAGTATCGAAACAGTAGAAGACAGCAACATCAACAACAGGAAATGAGAAAGTTAGATGTATACTACGAAGCAGATACAAAAGAAGTTACAGAAGAAAAAGAAGTAACAAGAACAATAAACTACCTAGAAAAAGAAACTAATAAAGTCCTGAAAAGAGCCAGTAGTTCAAAAAGTAAAACTAATAAGAACGAATAGTGCAAACAAAGTCACAGGAGAAGTGACGAAGGCAAATGGACAGAAGGAAGCTGGGGAGAAACACCATCAGAGCGATAGAAAACTATAAAGCCCAAGTATCGAAAACAGAGAAGAAAAACAAGTAACATCAACAACAAGAAATGAAAAAGTAGATGTATACTACGGAAAGCAGATACAAAAAGAAGTTACAGAAGAAAAGAAGTCACAAGAACAATAAATCTACGCAAAAGAAACTAACAGTCCTAAAAAGAGCCAGTAGTTCAAAAAGTAAAACTAACAAGAACGAATAAAGTAAACAAAGTCACAGGAGAAGTGACAGAAGGTAAATGGACAGAAGGAAGCTGGGGAGAACACCATCAGGAGCGATAGAAACTACAAAGCCCCGGGCATCGAAAACAGAAGAAGAAAAACAAGTAACATCAACAACAGGAAATGAAAAAGTGATGTATACTACGAAGCAGATACAAAAAGAAGTTACAGAAGAAAAAGAAGTAACAAGAACAATAAACTATCTAGAAAGAAACTAACAAAAGTCCTAAAAGAGCCAGTAGTTCAGTAAAACTAACAAGAACGAATAAGTGAAACAAAGTCACATGAGAAGTGACAGAAGGCAAGTGGACAGAAGGAAGTTGGGAGAAACACCATCAGGAGCGATAGAAAACTATAAAGCGAGTATCGAAACAGTAGAAGAAAACAGTAACATCAACTAACAAGAAATGAAAAAGTAGATGTATACTACGAAGCAGATACAAAAGAAGTTACAGAAGAAAAAGAAGTAACAAGAACAATAAACTACCTAGAAAAAGAAACTAATAAAGTCCTGAAAGAGCCAGTGGTTCAAAAAGTAAACTAACAAGAACGAATAAAGTAAACAAAGTCACAGGAGAAGTGATAGAAGGCAAATGGACAGAAGGAAGCTGGGGAGAAATAAATTCACCGATAATTGAAAATTATTATTTTACCAGATAAAGAAAAGTAGAAAAAGAAACGGTTGAAGGAATAACTTTAGATAAGGAAGCAGCTGTAAACTATATTATGAAACAAAAACCAAAACCGGAAGCCGAAACCGAGCCAAAACCGGAACCAAAAACTGAGCCAAAACCGGAACCAAAACCGGAACCAAAACCGGAGCCAAAACCGAGCCAAAACCGAACCAAAAACCGGAGCCAAAAACCGAACCAAAACCGAAACAAAAACCTGGAACCAAAACCGGAGCCAAAACGGAACCGAAAACTGAGCCAAAAACCGGAACCAAAACGGAACCAAAACCGGAACCGAAACGGAGCTGAAACCGGAGCAAAACCGAACCAAAACAGAACCAAAAACCAGAACCAAAACCGAGCCAAAAACTGGAGCCAAAACCGAGCCAAAAACCGAAACCAAAACCGAGCCAAAACCGAAAGATGTGTTAGAGATGCAAGGAGTAAGGGAGTTGGCTAACACAGGGGAAAAACTAATGGGTTTGGAGCTTTAGGATTAATATCATTAGTAGCTGCAGAGGTAGCTAGACGTAAAAACAAAACTAAAGTGAGGATATTTAAAGGGGGCTGACCCTAAAAGACCTAAAATTTAACGAAGTTCTTATGAGAACTCATAGACTAGTGAAAGTTTATTGATATCTAAATTCGCTTTGTAAAAGCTCTTTAGATATCTAATAAATCTTTGCGGGGTGACTCGATAAAAATCGATTTCTACGAAATCGCGATTTTTGAGTCACCCCTTTTATGATAGATATATTAAGGCAAAGTTATAATTTTGTAGTTATTTATATTGAGATAGTATTAAGATAATAAATAAAATACATGATTGTTAATTAGCTACCTAGACAATGCTTGATAGCTAAATATAGTAATATAAAGAGGTATGTAATAACTTTCTGACAGTATTTTGGGAAAGTTTTACTAAAATGGAAAATATTTACAAAAGAAAGAGAGATAAGACTATGGGTCGTAAATGGAATAATATTAAAGAAAAAGCGGCAAAAGACGCTAACACGAGTAAGATTTATGCTAAGTTTGGACGTGAAATTTACTAAGCAGCGAAAACTGGAGAACCAGATCCAGAAAGTAACAGAAATCTAGTTAGTTTTAGAAAGAGCGAAAACTTACCGCAAGTTCCTAAAATATTATTGACCGAGCTATTGAAAAGCAAAAGCCAGTGGAAGTGAAAGAGAAACCACGACGAATTACGCGACGAAGCGTTTCGCGTGGGTGGAACAATGGTTAATATCGATACCTTACAAACAACGTTAACCGTACAGCTGCTGGGGTACGTACAGCATGGTAAAAACGGAGGTAACTTAGGGTGTTACTCGCTCTGTTAACTACATGTTCGACAACACTGCGGTAATCGGTGTTGGAAGGTAAAAAGTGCAGATGAGTTATTAGAAATCCTTAGCGGAAAGCTGGATATCGATGCTCAGTGATAATCTTTGAAGAAGATGAGTCACACTGATATGGTGAAACCGTGAAAACTTCCACGAAATCCAAGAAGCCTCAAAGCGGCTGGAATCGAAGAATTTTGAAGCTGCTGAAATTTCACTGATCCCTCAAAACGAAGCAACATTAAGTGAAGAAGATAAAGCTAAATTCGAAAAGAATGTTAGAAATGCTTTGACGATTGTGAAGATGTCAACAAGTATACCACAACGTTGACTTAGGAAGACTAGGTGGAACTATGGTCAAGAAAATTATAGTTCATAGCTAGCCAGTGATAGAAGTAAAACCAATCTTTAAATGATATTTCCAGCACCAACAGCTGGAACCATTATTAGATGCGTACACGGGTGCTGAAAGCTTCTCGCCTCATAAAACGTTTAATCAGGCATTTAATCTGACTCTAGGTATTTACTTACCGATAGCGTTTCTGTTTTTCAACATACTCACTGGTGACACGAGCTCAAGGTGGAGTTGAAAATGAAAGAAATGCATTATATATGACACTCAATAGTTATCTTTTGCAATATATATGGATACCTCACCGCATAAATGGCAAGGTCAAACTATCTTTGGGAAAACAAACTTAAAGTAAGAATAGTGCCCACAGATAACATTGAATTTTCTAGATATTTAATTAGAGAATTTTAATTAAAGTTACTATTGGTTGTGCAGACAAGCTCAGCACTATTCTGGTTATAAGAGAAATATGTACTTAAACGCAAGAATCCTATAATGCTATCATGATAGACTTCTAACATGTAGTTGTTGCAGTTTCTCACAGAACAACCAAAAAGTAGAAAAAGAAAAGAAGATAAAGATAGGATTAATTAAAACTAGTTGTCTGAAGTGTTACTACAATCCACAACAGCCAGTCTTTTTGTTTCTTATGTTAGACGGTTTAACGTTCGTTTGGATAGTTCTTTTATGTTTGTCTTTATATTTTCGAAAAAGGTTAAACATAAATGTTAAATTTATTATTTTAGAGTGGAGAAAAAGATGCTAAAATAGACACAGACATAGTTATATCTTAAATGGACTGATCAAAACATTTAGTACGTGTTAGTAATTTAGCGAATGACAGGAAAGGTTACCGAGATGACGATTCGCCGTGATCGCAAGAGTTAGAAGATTATGGGCATCTTACTAGAATAACACGGTGGGCAGATGAAAACCGGAAAAATTTTCTACCAAGAGGATAATTATAATATATATCTTGTAAATGTTGAAGAGAAAACAAATTGCTAGAAAAAGTATCAGAGCTATAAAAAGATAATGAAACTATTTTTATAGGTCCAGAAGCACACGAGTTATTTGGCAGAGTACCTTCAAGATAGAGATATTAACATTGTGACGAATTCATTAACGGTATTTGAAACAGTTCAAAGACAATCCATCTCTGCTATCTAATTCTTTATTGAGGAAGATACCGTCAAAAACAAAAAGGTTTTATTGGATTCTTCACACAAGATGCGCTTATAAAATAAGTGTAAATAAGGCGTTTGTTGGGGGTGGAATGGCATTTAGAGAAGGTTACTATCTCTGATGAAGAAGAAGGCGTGTAATGAAACGATCCTTAATGCATGACTGAACGTTATGTTCTTGCACCATAGTAGTTTTCAACACATGCATTTTTACACATTTTTCCAACTAAAAGACCTTACAGCAATTATATAGATGATGAAACTTGATTGAAAATAATCAAAGAAGATAGTAGATAGTAGATATAATATATTAATTCAGGCCAAGTTTTAGGTCCGGAATGTTAAGTTATGAGGTTTATGTAATTTCATATATAACTTATTTTACAAAGGAGCATCATAGAAATGATCAAAAACTAGATTTAGAAATTTTCTAAACCTAGGTTTTGTAAGGCTCAAATTATGATTTGGAAGATAGAAGTTTTAAAGCTATTTGTTTGTTGAAGAAGTTTTGCATAGTTTCTCTTTGAGAGCAACAGTATTGTCAGATTTCCACTCGATCGTTACTTAGCAGCTTTCTATCTTTTTCAACAGCGGTGAAATGCACGTTTTAAGTCATCGAATACTGCATGTAGTACCATCGATTGTGACAGGAAGTTAACCTGCTCAGCTTTATCAACAACTTTTCGCAAGTATGCTTCCAATCTTCTAGGTTGTTAAATCTCTACCGCTCAGGAAATCTGATTGATGAAGTCATCACCAGAGCCTACTCACTCAGCTAGATTCACCTGTAACATATTCGAAGCGTAGTTACAGGAAACTCTTTTCATATCCGTAGTAACCCCACCCTGAATGTGTTATGTTTGCATCGACATGCATCCCGGAGCTCCTTCACTTGCAAGTTACTTCGCAGATACCCGCGGTAATAGGGATTATTACGCAGGGCAGTTCCAAATCCAGTCGGACCACGAGAGCATTACCTGGACCGTACGTTTAGTCATGAAGTTTTTCGCCTACAGTCGTTAACAGAGTTTGAACCCCATATCCTCTTCTTCAGCAAAGATTCTAACTTCATCGTATTGCCCTCTTCGTATTAGCGTTACGCAGTAGCAACTTTTCGAACCAAGCGCTGTTTAGTGCTGATCGTGTTTATCAATTACAGCTTCCTTCAAGGTAGTCAAGAAGATTAGAGGTCGTTGAAACCTTTCATGTAATTTTATCGATTTGAGCAGCGATTTGCTGTCATTTGGATTAGTGCTATACCATTGATTTCATTGTTTGGACGCTCGTAAGCTACGTATTTAATCCAAGAGCTTTAAAGTCACCGTTTGACTTACTCAGCAGTGATTGTAACATAACCTTGTGCGAATGCCTCTAAGTCAGTACCTTCACGGTGATCTTGAACCACCTAAGCATACCATACGGTCATTTACGTGAGTAGTTTCATGAGTGAATGCTGAGATACCGAAGTCAGCCGATCATATCAGTAACCATGAAGAATACAGAGCCACCTTTTATAAAGGCTACTCGAAATACGAGCTACTAGCACACGCCAGTCAGTTGGCATGGACAACGACCTGTCGTCCGCATAATTCATTTCTGGACAGGGAGCTACATCTTTAACACTGTTAGTGTGTCCATATCTATCTGGTGCTGATCCTTTATACTTTTGGTTATCTAGCTAACTGGTGTTGGTACCCGCGTTTGTTGCTCTTAAGTGCAGGTGTGCTTTCTTCCAGCGATTACGAATTTATCTAATGATAAGCGACCAGAAGTCTAGGTAATTTTGTTGGACCTTGACGACTCATCGATTTCAGCTTTGAACGCTTTCGTTCTTCTGCAGTATTCTTACCATATCAAATGAACCGTAGCGGCTATAGTGTTATAAGGTTGAGATTAAGAACATATGTGCATCTTTAAGTTAAGAAGCGGTAAAATCATCTTACCATGCATAGTCGTTGTTTAATCCTTCGGCTGCTCTGCGCTTTCTATCAGCAAATTCGGTGAGCTGCTTGTTTTGGTTCAACGATACGTATTATCTTTAGTAGCTTTTATGAACCAACTCGCTTTAAGTCTGTACTCACGTGAGTCAGACGGTACATAGTCTCAAGAAACCGCTTTAACCTCGCCCATACCGATAACTCCACCCTGGGATAGCTTCAATGACAAGCTTCCCAAAGTTCTATCACCTTTAATGTTACTTTTTAGAGCCAATCTTAATCAAGAAGTCTAACACTACTAACATTCTCACCGCAGAAATCAGGTTTGAATAGCATTAATTTTAATATTACATGTCATCGAATCAACACCGTAGTAACGATTTAGGGTAAGATACTCCAAGCAAGAACTGCAGCCTTATTATCATCAATTTTCACCATCGCACGTTTAGCGCTTCATCGGTGTGTGAGCCGGACGATCTTCATTTTGAAACTAACTTAGCACGAATTTCATTAAGATTATCTTTAACGTACTTGAAGCTTTTCTTTCAAGTAAAAGATCCTTAATTGCATCGCACTTTTGTCACCACCTGTTCTTCCCAAGTGTTGATAAATATGGATCGGACTTGTGTATCCAACCTGGACTTAATTTACTGATAGCGCTGATTAAATCACTCACGATCTTTATCAACAATGTTAGAGTATAAACATTTCTCCAAGTTTAGCGATACGTATTCTTTTAACTTGTTTCACTGGAGATCTAGAGAAATGTTAAAGATTTCTTTGTCTTATCAGCATAGTGAACGATAATGCGGTATGCATTACCAAGTTCAGTTACGAATTTATTATCTTCATCGTAGCAACAGACAATACTTGTAGCTACACGAATCTGCAGGAATCTGCAGACTTGGTTACCACAATCCACTCTTTATTGTAGAATGGTTGAAGTCTTTTCAACATTACGGTAAGCAAGTTCGCGTATCTGCTTTATAATCTTGAGTATCTTTTATAAGTATCGTCTTTTGGTTTAGTATTGCTAAGGTATGTACACCACCGGTTCAGTCATCACATACTCATGAGCAGTGATTCCCATCTTAGCAAATTTCTTTCTAAGGCTTGGAGCTTTGCACACCTTTAATTTGCTTAGATTTTGTTGTATGAAGTATAATCCTGTAGCCACATCCGTCACATAGAAAGTTGTGAAGCTATCAAACTGAAGCATGTAATCTCCAGTGTCAACTGGAACTTGCTCCATACATGATTTCTCCGTTTTGTAACTTTCATCATACTAACGTTGTTTTCGACCCATCCCCAGTCATAGTTTTCGTGAATTAAGCCACCGCTTTGGACCATGGTTTTAAGTGGCAACATAGCAGCCTCGACAAATGAATTTGTTAATCTTACCACGTTGTTTGAAATCGTTAGGCTTCCACCGTGGTTAACTATGCAGACAAGTCCACCAAATTTAGAGTTGGCACAAGCAATATCACTCATCGACATAACACCATCTGACTACTTCTCCAGCTGCACTTACAAGTCCTCCAGACCACCAAGATTTCATCCCCAAGACTGTTAATCTTACCGATAAATGCAACGTTACGCATTTGATCCATCGTTTGTCAACCACACCAGTAACATCGTTATTACCTGCACAACATTGCCTGTTACCTTTAATATTTTCGATATTTGAGCTTTTGAACACATCACCAAGAGGTGCAACTTTATCTCCAGGTAAATTAACATCTCACACGCTCTAAGTTGATATCATGAACATTACGAGCATTTTCGACTCTACCAACAGAGGACGTGCTAAGTTGTGGATAGTAAATCTGCCACCATCATTACTTTTAGTACTACCTAATTAAAATGCATTAGCAACATAAGATTTTCCGTTGGGTTTTACATCTCGCTGCATTAAGATCTGCACCACTGTTTGAACTCTCCAGTAGGATCTAGTTTGCATCTCTTTACAAGTTCGTTGGAAGCTATAGTAAACATCACACTTTCTTTTGCTCTTTTGTTTTTCGAAGCAATGAACATACTCACTTTGATAATTTAGAAGCATCAGCAAAGTTGAACTCAAATCAGGTGCAGCTGGCAGTAACTTTGTACAAAAGTTTTCCATCTTTAACTACTTCTTCAATTTTATCAACAGGAAAAGTCTTGTCACTTTGTTAATCATGAGTTGTAAACTCGCAGGTATGAGCTGGAGCGACATCCGGTTTTTCTTGAAAGTAAACTTATATCTGGTTTCATCGCCTCTTCAAAGCATCAACACACTTATTAAGCTTGTTTTCCACTATTTTTAATCTCAACTTTTAAGGTCCAATTGAATTTGGCTCGATCAGTTAATGTTTCAGTTTCTTTCTGACCGTTACCCCATCGTAAAACAGTAGTAGTAGATAGAGCATATTCTTTTTGAAGTATTCTACATTGTCTAATAAAGCATTTAGATTATTTTCTGTCAGATTACAGTCTTAAACAACTTGTCCATCTTTTTCAGAGTAGCTGCACTGATTTGATTTTTCAGCTTTAGTAGGATTTTCAGAGAATACTTTGCAACTACTTCTTTATCTAATACTTTTCTTGTCAGTCTTGGACAAATGTTAGTACTGGTCAGCTAATGGAGCTAAGTTTTTGATAGCTTTTCTAATTTTTCAGCAGCTGCATTTACTTTGCTTTGAGTAGTAGCTCATCTGCATTTACAGTGTTTGCTGCCAAGTGCTTCTAAAAGCTTTCCATGTTTGAGTAGTGTATTCTTCTGCGTTTGTTATTAGCTGTTAATAGCGTTTTGTAATGCTAGTTTTATCTACGGCAAGAGCTTTAATAGCATCTTGAAAGAGCTTTTAGTAGCCGCATCTATTTCACTTTGTGAAGTGGAGATAGTTTGTCGTTGATTTCTTTAGCTTTTATCACATTTTTGAAGTCATTCCAAGTTTTTGGACTGTAGTCAGCTTCTTGTTTAGTAGCTGCATCTTTAATTTGTTCTTGTAATTTTGTTTTATCAACATTTTAATGCGTCGATATGGCTTTTTAGTAGCTGCTTCATCGATTTGAGCTTGTGTAGCAGTTGCGTTATCTTCTACAGCTTGAGCTGCTAGCTTTTCGCTCATGCAGACCAAGTTTCAGACTGAAGACTGAAGCAGTTTAGAGTTAGCATCTGCTAGTTGTTTTCAAGTTCAGTTTTATCTGTGTTTAATCCTGCAATATGCTAAGTTTTTCATTACAGCGATCAACTTCGCTTTGTTTTGCTTCAGGTTTGTTTGTAATTTTTCAGCTACAGCTAATACAGATTGAAGATGTAGCACGTTGCATCGCTGTAGCGAATCTTTTAGTTTTATCATTAGCATCGGCAATAGTGTTAGCTAAGTCTGTTTTGTCAACATTACGAGCATCAACAGCGGTTTTAAGTTTCGCTGTTTCACCATTATCTACCCAGGTTGTTTAACACTCGTCAGAAGAGTAGACGTTTTTGATGCGGCTTCTAAAATTGGCTTAGTTACGTGCCAAAAACTCTAGCTGTAGAGCACTCAGCAGGAACAAGAGCAAGAGCCCTAATCAATTTGAGCTAGCGCAGTTTTACTCCACTTTTCTCTCTGGTCAATTCTCTGTGCCTGTCAGGTTGAGGTGGCTTAGTTTGCTCTCGGGTTTTGGAGTTTCCAGGCCGAGGTGTAGGTTTATCAGGTGCCTGGAGCGTCAGGTTGAGGAGTGGCTTCTTCCTTTAGTTCCAATGGCGATAACCCTGTTTACAGGTTGTTTTGTAATTGTGTTTTCTAGCACTGCTGTTTGTTTACCATCAACAGTAGTCACCTCGTTAAAATAGTACGTTCTCCGTTAGCTCCTTCTTGAACAACTTTAGGTTTGCCCTTTAGGTAAGTGAGCATCAAGTTGCTCGATTGTCTCGAAAGGAACAACTTCTGTAAGCTACAGTCACTTCAGGTTTTACTACAGATGGAGCTTTTTCACCTCAGTTGGAGTTGCTTGAGTTGTTGGAGTAACGACAGGAGTAGGTGCAACTTCCTCTTTTAGTACCAACAGCATACTCTGATTAACAGGTTGTTTTGTAATCAGTCTTAATCTTTACTAGTCTCTTTACCGTCGATAGTGTCTGACCCTCACTGAACACGATTTGTTCACCGTTAACCCTTCTGAACAACTTTAGTTTTCCCTTTGCAGAGTAGCATCAGGTCGCTCGATTGTCTCGAAAGGAACAACTTCAGTAGTTGATTTAAGTTCAGGTTTATTTTCAACTGGTGCTTTAGGTCCTCATCAGAGTTATTTTACGATCTCATCGCAGGAGCAGGAGTAGGTTGTGTTGGTTCAACTGCTGTGTATGGTTTTGGAAGGAGAGGCTTCTGTTCAGCTTGAGGTAAAGCCCCAAATCGCTAAGTGTGAAGTAAATCCAAACATAAAGATAGCTAATGATGTTAATTACACCATTCGCAAGTTCTGTGTAGAATCAGCAACTGTTGTTTGTGTGTTATAAGCGTACTAATTCTTTATTTTCGAAAGCAAATGATCTCATAAGGGTCAACAATACTTTGTCCCATAGCTCCAATCAACACAACGCAGAACTTATTTTCTATGTTTTTGACATTAAAAGAACTATTACTACAGCAGATACTGATCTCAAGGCCTGCTACAGGAAGTGAACTTTGCCCAGTATTAGGTAAATTCTTTTTAATTCTGTTGTTGGCTTAGTAAGTAGTTTATTTTTTATAAACCATGTAGTATGTTCTCGTTATACGTCTTTTGGAATACTGTTTAATTAAACTTTTTCCGATCTCGTAAGCTCGTTTTCAGCTAGATAAGTGTATTTTAACGCTTGAGTTATTTTCGCTAGAAGCGCTTGCTTGTCACATGTAACTTCCGAGAGTCAGCTACCGATAATAACTCGTGCCGCACCAAGAGATAATTTTTCTAATTGAAAACTTTTAAAAATTTTATTATTATTTTATTTTCGTTCGCATATCTTCTCCTATATATTTATTTGTTGCTATTTAATTTCTATCAAAAGTTATTTAAAAGCAATTAATCTAGCTTTGAAGAAAGTATTTTGAGGTTTAATAAATTTATATTTGTCTACTTATTACTACAATAGAAAAATTCTCCACAGTACTATGAGTAATAATACAACATAACACTAAAATACAACTGTACTAGTACTGAAGGGATAAAGTAGTAAAATATAAATATAATTAATTTTTATAAGAAATTATTTGAGATATCAGCTTTTGTAGAGTATTACAGTGAAAAGTACAACTGAAATCTTTTCGTTTATTCTGAAAATTTTTATAATAGTAATTTAGTTTAATTAGTTTCCAATTATTGAAATAGTGACGATAAAGATTCTATGGTATAATATTAATAGAAAGTTGTATTAGTCACAGTTCACACTAAGTGAACAACGGAGTAGTATATAAAATAAAAATCAGAAAGGATGATTTTTATGGACGGAGATACAACCAAGAAAAAGAAAACCAAAAATGTAGTGCTAAAAAGCGATAGTTTAGAAACGTTTGTCTTCTTAGGAATATTCTTCCTAATATTTGGTCTTATGGCTAGAAAATGTGGGGACGCCACTTATGTTCAAGACGATGATGGCGACACGCATGATTTATTACTTAATACAGTATTTTTCATCATGCCACGGCAGTTATTGCTGGTAATTAGCGCGTTACACAGAGTTCGGCACAGCGTTAATCAATGTACCTGCACCCACTTATGAAACCGCTTTGAATGCCTGGAGCAAGTGTTATGCAGGTGCGTGGCTAGACATTTATCAGATAACCCAGATATCATTCCATTTGCAAAAGAGATAAAAGATTTACATCTTCTTTATACCATGCCAGCTTTATGCAACTTAGGACAGCCTATGGCTAAATATCGAACGATGTTTTATGATGGTGCAAGGAGAAGGGTTTATTAAAGCAGCGATTATAGGAATATCGGAGCGATTTTAGGTAGTATTATAAGTGTTCGTTTAATGTTAAGACAAACAAACAAAATACTATGGGTGATGAAGTGAAGAACCAGCGATAGAATTAGCTTGAAGGTGATGATAGACCGATAGTAAGAATAGTACGTGATGGGAAAATATGTTCCAACGAGTGCTAGATACTGATTTTAGAAGGTGGTAAAACAGGAGTTGAATGGGTCTAGCAATCATTCCGTGTACTTTTATAGTATGTATTGTAATGATGTTAATATCCAAAATGCCAGTTGAGGATATAGCAGGTGCGGCATAGGAAGGTGTTGGATTCTTTACCTTGGTTAGGAGAAAATTATTTCGATCTTAGAACCATTATTTGATTCCATTCTGCAGAAGCTATTGTATTCTCAATCACAGCCTTTATAGAGCAGAGAGGAGCAATCTCTATTAGTTCCAGAACTCCCTTGAAGAGCGGATTAATCGGAAGGAATGATATTGCGGTATTTACAGCGATGGGTATGTTGGAGTGGATACTTTAGCACTCATATTGGTATGATGGATGCCTAGGAGCAGTGGCAACTACTTTCAAAAGCAATCGTATCACATACAATAGTGGTGATTGCAGCGGGAATCATTGCTCATCACTTATTCTTATTGTTAGGTAAATATGATTGAATTAAGGGCTGCCCAAATCCCTAAATTTTAACAAAGTGTATATGAGGACTCATAGACGCAGAGGTTTATTGACGTCTGAATTTGTTTTATAAAAGCTTTTTAGATATCTAATAATCTTTGTGGAGTGACTAGAAAAATCGATTTCTTTAAATCACGATTTTGTCGAGTCACCCTTTTAGAATACGATCATTTATTATTTTTATTTCATATACAACCTTGAATACAAACAATGTAGATAGTATAATTAAACTATAAATAGTTCTTACTTTAAACAAATATTATAAAAAGGGGGAATTCTTATGAAAGATCTCAAGAGTGTTAATTTTATTATACCTTAGGTAATGTTAATTATTCTCGTTAGTAGCGAAATATCTTGCTCAAGTTCCTGCGTTAAAATTGTTTGGACATTTGGCAATAGCACTTTGCTATAGGTATGTTACTACAAACATCAAAAGGATTAAAAGAGCAGGTTACAGGTGATATTCCATTTATAAGCACAAATTTTACGACTTGGAATAATTTTCATTAGACTTTAAGCCATGTTAGATAGACTTTATCAGAAGGTAAGAAGACTCTAGTTGTTGCTCTTTATTGTCTCATTTATGACAACTTTAACCTACTTTATGTGTCGAGCTTGCAAGGGATCGTGAACTCGGTACTTTCTTCATGTGGTTGTGGTATCTGCAGTCATGCGGCAGTTACGTGGGTGGTCAACTTCAAAGGAAACAGATACAGTGCATTATGCGGTTGCGGGTAGTTGCGATACTAGGCATCAGATTTACTTTTAATAGAAGTAACTTACAACCATATCTAGGGCTTGATGCTACAACCACGGAGTGTTTACAGGGGGAAGTCTCATGAAATAGCTCACGCAGTTGCCGCAGGGGAGCAGGGTGGACAAGAAGGTTAGATGTCGCGATCTCTACCAAACCATCACGTGTTCTTATGCTTATTGTAGTTGCAGGTGTTGATTGGTAGTTAATAAAAACTCAAAGATGAAACAAAAGGAAAAGTTCAATGCCATACTTTGCTCTAGGTTTTATCTTTATGAGAATTTTAGGAAGTTATGCTGCTTTCTTAAAACCATTAGCTCCATTTTGTAGATGCTGTGCTATGTATTCTCATAGGGTATGAGCGATGGCAGCTTTAGTATGAGTGTTAACTCTCAGTTATAAAGGAAACGTGAGAGAGAGTATTTACAGCGTGTTTCTTATCACTCAGTTATTTTTGATGGTGGCTTGTTACTTTGTAGCTAGACGGATCTTTAGAAGTAAATTGGAAGAGAGTTTGAGAGATAATTAAAAATATATATAAAGAGGAGAACAATTGCGACAATTACAAACTATTAGGACAAAGTATCCGTATCTAAAGGGCGAGGCCCAAATAGCTGTGACATGAACTTGTTTCAGCGTGGTATCAACGTGGGAGCGTTAGGGTATTTTGAGCGTCAGGTGGGTAAAGTCCGGAGGAACTTCGCAAAGAAACCAACAATGAGCAAACTTACGGATAAACCTTTGGGGTTAATCTTATGCTTTATGATGCACAATATTGATGAAACAATAGATGTTGATATCGAAGAAGGTGTAAAATTGTTAAGCAACAGGAGCTGAACCCAAGAAAATATATGCCACGCTTAGAGAAGGGACAAAGCATTCTGGTTATTCCATCGGTGAAAGCTGCGATATACATGGAAGAATTAGGTTGTGGATGCAGTTGTAGTAGAAGGTATGGAAGCAGGAGGACATGTAGGAACCAGCTGAACACGGCGTTGGGTACCGCATGTAACCGCTGCGGTAGAAGACTGTTATTGCTGCTGGAGGAATCGCAGATGCAGTGAGGTATGCATGCATATTGTCTAGGAGCGCGGAGTTCTGTGATGGGAACTGGTATTCTTAGCTTCTGAAGAATGTCCAATTTCTACAGAGCATAAAACATGATTTTAAGCGGCTGATACATCGACCACTACTGACAGGAGAAAAATTCGAGCTCCAGCACGGTACTCACGAACTTACGGTGAAAAGATATCATGAATTAGAAGAAAATCTTCGACACTTATGGAGTTAGAAGAATTGACTCTAGGTTCATTAAGACTGAGCAGCTTTAAGGACGAGATGTCGAAAATGGTTCCAGTCATGGCGGGCAAATCGCAGGTTTAGTAAGTGAACTTCGACCAGTTAAAAATATAATAGGAAGATACCGTAGAAGGAGCAAGAGAAGTTTTGAGAAAACAGAAATATAGAATATAAACTCCTGAAGCTGACTAAAAGACCAAAATTTTAACAGAGTGTATATGAGAACTCATAGAGGGAGTATTGATATCTCAAATTCAGCTTTATAGAGCTTTTGTAGATATCTATTAACCTGTGCGTGACTTGACAAAATCGATTTCTTCGAAATCACGATTTTGAGTCACTTATTATTTTGAAGAAGAGGACTACTCATATAGAAAGTATAATGTAAAATATAGTGTGAAATTAATCTTTATTTGACTTACTAAAGGTTGTAAAATTATAGAGAATAACTATATTTCAATTGACTATAGTTACTCTTTATTATATTATAGTTATATAATTTGAACTTTATTACAATAGGAGGGTTTTGATGATAGACCGTCAAAGACGTAAACATGTTACTTATGGCTTCTTCTCAAAGTACTCTTGTAAAGGTTTTGTGGACTCTTATAGGTTATACATCTGTAGTTCGGGCACTGGTTTCTGTAGAGTATTTTAGAGGGTTTATTTTATTAACGACGAGGAGTATTTCCAAGGCATGTTTTCTTCACTTACTATTAGCATTGCAGAAAATCAAGCAGAAAGCACAGACTACCCATTAGGCGGAGGAGCGTTAAGTGATGGAGCATCCACTTTCAAACAGGATTAGCATTCGGAATATTATATTTTATAGCTGGACTCTATTTTTAATTTTACCTTTAACTGCAAAGTTTCACAAGAAGACCATGCGATGGTAGGTTTTATGACATGGGGAATTGTTATTTTAATAGCTATATTACATCTCCAAGTTATTTCTCAGTATATTATTAACCCAGTCTATGTTATTGTATTCTTCTTTGGTGTTAATGTCACTACCATCAAAACGCGGTAGAAAACTAACTCAAACAGTGAGTTTGGAAAAGATCTTTCTAAGCGCAAACACCACAAGCTCAACAATACTATAGCCACCTGCAAATCCATTTGGACAACAAGTTCAATATCGACCACCCGGTAAATCCGGATCTCGAATCAACCGCAATTTAACAATGGCATGAATCAGATCCTAAGCGCAAGCAGCACAAGGATTCAATCCAAATGCGCCACAAGGACGCCCGCAACAAGGGTCTCCAAGCGCATAGCGTCACAGTAGGATTCAATCCAATGCACCACAAGGACGTGTGCAACAAGGATTCGCAAGGGCAAGCGTCACAAGGATCCAATCCAAATGCGCACACGGAGGACAACCACAAGTTAATCTGACTAATCCACAACATGGAGGACAAGCACCGCAAGGATCCACCCGAATGCGCAACATGGAGGACAAACCACAAGGGTTTAACTCACAAACGCGCAACATGGAGGACAACCGCAAGGGTTTAACCAAATGGCACAACACGGAGTGACAACCGCAAGGGTTTAATCCAAATGCACAACACGGAGGACAACCGCAAGGAAGCTCAATCCAGTCGCACAATGAGGACGACCTGGCCAAGGGTTTAACTAAACGCAACACGGAGGACAACCACAAGGATCTAACTCAAACGCGCCACATGGAGGACGACCGCCAAGGGTTCAACCCAAATGCGCAACATGGAGTACAAGAATGTTGTTGTGAATGAAGTCTCAAGAATATCAGCCAGTGCAAGTTTCTCAAGAAGTGCACGTTGCACCAGAGCAACACGTAGAAGTAGCACCACAAGTTGAGGTTACTCCAACAGCAGAAGAAGCGCAAGTTGAAAACTGCTCTAACAAAGTTGAGGAAGCACCAGACTAGTAGAAACAACTCAAGAAGTAAAAGTTGAAGGCGGAGCTAGAAGCAGAAGACTAGAAGCTAAAAAACAGAAGAAGTTACCTTCAAAAAAGAAGATAAGAATTGGATCTATTGATCAAAATAAGAGGTTCAGTAGAAACATTCTGAACTCTTTTTGTTTTAGTTCGATATTTTTACTATTCTAAAGTATTATACTTATAAGTAGTAAAAATTAAACATATAGAATTTTGAGATCTATTTATCAATCGAGAATAATAATATTAAAAAGCTCATTATTAAAAACAATCAATATAAAATAAAACACTCATTTTAATCAATTATTTTGATTATTTATGAGTGTTTTTGTTGAAATTGATTGAATAGCTATATTATATTGTATATAATAATCTTGTGAGTTAGGAGAGAAGAAATTGGTAAATGAAAAGAGAATAATTTTAGATTTGTTGGATAAAATGACTGAACATAAGAGGTTCTATGGAACACTGTGGTGTATCAGAAGCAACTATTAGACGAGATCTTACAAATTTAGAAGAACAGAATTTATTATATAGAACTCATGGTGGGCATGATAATGAGGTAGCGAAGAAAGTGTTCAAGTAAAGCGCAGAATTTACAGGAAAAAGAGAAGAGTAAAAGATATTGTAAAATATCTTAGAATCTGGTCAGACGATTTATCTATGCTGGGACATCAACATATGAAATGATTGATTATCTTCGAGATAGAGATAACGGTCGTTACGAATTCAACGTATCACTTACAGAAACTTATTAATACAAAAATTCATACTATTATACTAGGTGGAACGATAAAACATTCTACGCAAGCTGTCATAGGTTCGGTTGCTATCGAACAACTGAAAAGATACAGTTTTGATATATGTTTGTCGGTTGTAATGGAATAGATGAAACTTTGGTGTTACGACTGTTGAAGAAAATGAAGCTTTTATAAAAGCTTCAAGGCGAAAAAAATAGTAAGAGAAAATACATTCGCTGATAAATCAAAATTCGGATATAGAAAATTTCAAAATTTGCTGAGTTAGATGATGTAACTATCGTATCGTATGAAGTTCCAAAAGAGTATAAGAGGTATACAAACATAATAGAAGTAAAAAGTATAAGAGGACTAATAGTGTACTATACAATTACTTTAAACCCAGCTGTTGATATGCTGACACGGCAAACAATCTCACTTGGAAAATTAAATAGAACACAAGAAGAAGTATGTAGTAGGTGAAAAGGGATTAACATCTCAATATTACTGAACAATGTTGGTGTTGATAGTAAAGCATGGGGATTTGTCGCAGGATCTACAGGTGATATTTTATAAAATCCAGAACTAGACAAACTTTAGGTGTAAAACATGATTTGTAGAAACAAGTGAGCTACATGAGAATCAACACGAAATTGACTACAGAAACTGAGACCTGAAAATTAACTGGTCAGGAGTAGTAGTGTAAACCTAGATCAATGGGGAGCGTGACTCTTTTGCGAGTTAGAAGTGTTAACTGAAGAAGATGTAGTATTCTTTATCTGCAACGTCATCGCGATGGTGAGAAGACTTCAGCTATAGCGAAGAAAGCGGTATCGAGTCAGGTGCTACGTGGTAGTAGATAGTAATAGTAATTAGTAAGCTAGACACACTCAGAGTACAAAACCGCTCGTAAGTTAAACCGAATGAATTTGAACTGAGAACAAGTTCGGAGTAACTTTAAATAGTACAGAAGAAAACTCTGCAATACTCTGAAAAATTACAAGAACGCGGCGCGAAAAACGTCCCGAGTCACGCCGAGCAGAGAGACGAGCTTATTATTAACTGGAAGACAAAGAAGTGCCCGAAGTTAATGAAGCTAAAGGTCAGATAGCATCGACGGTTGCGGCAGGAGGATGCAGCATGCTTAGCGATGTTTCGTTGCGAACACAACGAAACGAAAGATTACCGAAGAAGCTCGTACGCCATGCATCAGCCGCAGGTGGTTACAACATCATTCTCAGTAGGAGTAGGAAGTAAAATCTAATTGAAGAATTACTACCACAAATCAGTTAAAAAGTTAAAATAAAATTTCAATAAATTATTACTATAAAATTGGTTAAAAGTATTTCCTCGGAAATATGCTAATCAACAAAAGGAGAAAGAAATGAAATTAACAGATGTTCTAAATTATGACTTAGTTCAATTGATTCAGTGCTCGCTGATAAAAGAAGCTCTGGATAAACTAACAAGCATGTTAGTGGATATTATCGCTAGTAAAAGAAAACTTTAAACGCATTACTAGCTCGTGAAGCTCAATCAACTACTGAGTAGGAGAAAATGTAGCGTCCTCACACGCTAAAAGTGCGAGATTTTCGACAAAAGCGACGATCGTTTATGCGAAAAGTGATGAAGGTGTTGAATGGGGAAAGTTTTTGACGACAGCCTGCAAAACACATTTTTATGATCTGTGCGCCAGACGATGAGCGGACGAGCACCAAAAGCGCTAGCTTCATTATCACAAGCTCTTATGGATGCAGATGTAAAGAAGCAGCATTAGATGCAGCTACAACCAAAGGAGATGTAGGAAAAAGTATTTCCGCAGACTTTCGTAGCAGAAACAGAAGCTCCAAGAAGAAGAAAACAAGCAGCTCCAAGTGGAGAAAACCACACATCATCGCGGTAACAGCTTGTCCAACAGGTATTGCCCACACATTTCATGGCTGCGGATCAAAGAAACAGCTAGCGATGGAACTGAGATCGTTAGAGGCAGAAACAAACGGTCAACCGGTGTAGACAAACTGATAAAGAAGATATCGGAAAGAGCGGCGGAATCACTCGTTGCGGCTGATAAAAAGTGGAAGCGTACGTTTTGACGGACGTCCAACAATTATGACAAAAGTAGCTGATGGAATTAACAAACCAGAAGAAACTTATCCAGGCGATCTGAGATGGAAAAGCTCCTATCTCACAAACACGACGGAGCAGCAGAAAGATTTTCAGAAGATTCTTTCCGCAAATGAAAAGTATCAGGGACGTCGTGCGTAACTGAAACACTCAATGGAAGGTGTGGGCAACATGCCACCACTCGCCCAGTAGCTCGTGGTATTCTTAACGCATTATCATTTCTATCACAGGTATTAACTCATTTCGATCCGAAAGATCCATCTTGCAACAAAGTTGCAGAAGTATTATTCTACTTCGGTAAAATTTCATTTGGGTATGACGTTGCCAATCCTAGCTGGATTCATCGGTCGCTCTATCGCTGACCGTCCTGGATTCATCGTTGGTACGATCCGGTGGTATTTTAGCAGGCATCCAAGGCTTTTAGGTCTGAGACGCGATTTATTAGCGTACACCTTCAGGAGTTCTTAGGAGCACTAGTAGCCGGGTTCTTGGCTGGTGGAATTATCCACGTAGTGAAAATTTGCATCTCAGTTGGATGCCCGTTCATTAGATGGTGATTAAACCAATCTTCCTGTTCCCTATCATAGGTTCGCTAATCGCGGGATTACTGATACTCTAATCAACGCGCCGCGGCGACGTGTGATGAAGATTTAAAAACACTTTTATTGAAAGTCTTAACTAAAGCGGTAAATTCATCGCTCGACAGTAGTGGCTGCGATGATGGCTATCGATATGGGTGGTCCAATTAACAAAGCCGCTTACGCAACAGGTACAGCGTTACTAACATCTGCTGGTTCAGCAGGAAGTGATGTAATGGTTGCGGGTTATCGGTGGTGGTATGGTACCCATAGCAATCGCTGTTTCAGCAACAATCAACAAAAATATCTGGCCAAAGCTCAACGTAGTGGAGCATTAGTAAACTATGTAATGGGATTATCGTCCACAGAAGGAGCTATTCCGTTTGCAGCAACCAGCACGTGTTATTCCGCCATTATTTATCTCGTGGTATCGCTGGAGCTTTTAGTATGACTTTGCGTTGTATCAAAGCTCCTCACGGAGGAATCTGCTATCGCTGCAGGAGCTGTAAGTAATCCACTTATGTATCTGTTAGCTTTAGTAATAGGTGCAGTATTGGTGCATTACTATTAATTGCATCATTAAGCTTTGGAAAAAGATAGTAAAATAAAATTTTTAATTAAATATCATATTTTATATAAGAAACGCTACTTTATTAATGAATTAGAGTAGGCTGTTGACAAATGCATATTATGTATGAGTCAACAGTTTTTATTTAGAAAATGCAAAAATAGGATTGAAAATTTGGGCATTTTATTTTGAATTTTTTTGACATATTTAGATTGACATTTACACAACTCAAAAGAAAATCACAACATCTGTCTCTTTGAAAGACGTTCATATAAATTTAAATAACTAAGAGTGAGTCTAAAACACCACTTTCTGACCATTTCTTATAATTTTGAACATTTTCGTAACAATAAACAAGCTATCTTTAATTTAGCTATAGTATAACAATTGATAATAAATATCAAAAAGGTTAATAGAGCCTTTTCACAAAAAGAGTAATGTGAGTGACTCAAAATCGTGATTTAAATAAGATTTTCTCGAATCACTTCCGTGAGTTATCATAATATCTTATATTATTTTTTACTCATTTTGTGCAAAATAAGTCTAAATTTGGAATTAAATAAGAGATATTATGAAGATAGATGGTAGAGCGATGGCTCTCTTTAATATCAAAAAAAGTATATCTCGTAGCGGTTTTAAACTTATTACCTTTGGTGTTCGCTATTTTTATCTACAACTTAGATTTTCATTTTATTCACTGGTGAAGAGAATAGAAGTGGCGCTGTATTAGGTTTATTCTAAAACGGTAGTAGGTTTAGTAGTTTATTATGCAGCTACAACTAGGGGATAATTACTTAGTCACAAATTTTCAAACAGTTAGAAATACATTAAGGAAAGAGATTTACAACAAAGTAGAAAAACTTTCACTTAAATTATACAGAAGCAGTAAATACTGGTAGTCTTCTTTGTGATGAATTCTTCATCGATTGTGAATATTGAGTTTTATTTTATAAATTTGTACCGCAGATGTTTGGTGACATTATTTATAGTACTTAGCCTCGTTTGTGATTTATGGGAAGATTCACATCTTACCATTTATGGCGATCGTTAATATTATATCCGCTTATTCCTGTGTCTCATTATGATTATTAAGAAATCGAAAGCTAATAAAAAGTAATTTTCAGTGATTTCTTAAGTTTATCAAGAGGTATTCTACGATAGATTACTTCAGGTTTTCACAACGGCAGGTGCCGGTAAAGAAGATAGCGATGGCGAGTGATGTTGATACTCGTAGTGCAAAATATAGAAAATCAACGACGACGTACTTCGTCATCAACTTAATTCTATTAATGTGATGGATGCTATTACTTATGTTTCTATTTTTGTTTTATCGATTATTGCTATTTCGCGTGAAAGATCAGACTCCTATTGTTTTTCGTAATCGTAGCTTCTTTAGAAGTACTTTCAAACCGTTGCGGTGCTTTAGGTGGCTTATTCCATATTTCGATGAAAGGGAATGTTGGGTTAGATAATGTCTATAAACTTCTTGATCGTCGAGACAAGAAAAGACGAAACTATTGAGGTAGAAGCTAGGAAAAATATCGTTCCTGAACAACGTTAGCTTCTCTTATGGAGGAGGAACGACTTTGAAGAGAAAGGTTAATATGATATTTAAGCCTGGTACGAAAACAGCATTGAGTGGGAGAAAGCCCAGAGTGGTAAGTCTACTAATATCAAATCAATCTTAAGGTTTAGAAATTCTAACTATAGCGGGAAGTATATGACAACTTCAATATCGAGTAGTATTCCTGCTAGAGAGATGGCTAAAATTGGTACACTTATTACTAATGATATTTAGGCAAAAGGTACTGTAAGAGAGCATTTAAGTGTTCGTAAAGATATAACTGAAGAAGAAATGTACAATGCTTTAGAAAAGTTAATCTTAAAGATTTTGTGAAGAACGAGGTGGTCTAGATTATGAGCTTGATGATAGGGAGCTGCGAATCTTCTGGTGGCCAAAACAAAGATTACTTGCAGCAAAAGCAATACTAAAGATTTTACTATATACTTGATGAAGCTGTACGAATATTGATGATTACAGTAAAGAAATCGTGCTATGCTTTTGATTCAATTAAAGAAGGAAAATTATCATCGTTATTTCTCACGATTTAGAGACGATAACAAATCAGATAATATCTATGTTCTAAAAAGATAAGAAAATTATCGAAGAAGGAACATGATGAACTGATTAAAGAAACTTTATAGAAAATTATTCACGAATCGACAACAACTGAAATCAAAATTTTAGCTAAGAGGTAGAGTAATGACATCATTAAGAGAATTAAAACAACTTTTGTTATTACCAAGAGTTTAAACGTCCATTACTTAGAGCGACTCTATTCGGGAGCTTAGGGCATTAACGCTTGTTGTATTTACCTACTTCATCTCGTTATTTTTTTTAACGAAAATAACGACAATAGCTGCGATTTTTTTATCGTGATTTTGCTTTGCTGTATTAAAGGGCTATTCAAGTTATACTGAGCAACCTTTTAATCACTATGTAGTTCAAAAATACATGCCTTACGTGTTGAAAGTTTAGAGAAATTCAAACGTATATCTGTTGATAGTTTTCGGAAAACACATCTGGTGATTATATGACGATGATTACTACTGATATTGAATTATTAGAAGTTTTTACGCGACACGATAACACCATTTATGATTTATATCGTGCAAAGTTTAGTAGTTAGTATCTTCACTATTCTTTAGTGAAACTAGCATTAGTAGCGTTAATAATTTATATTGTAACGGACTGTATCCGTTAAGTTTTAGAAATGTTGGACAAGATGTTGGTGAAAATTATCGCCGTAAACTAACTCAAGTAAAACAATCATCAGAAGAAGCCTACGGAATTTTGAAACATTATGGAAAAATCGATGAAGTAAACGTAATATCGATATGGAAACTGAAGAACTGACAAGAAGTTCATATTTAAAAACAAATTTGTAGATTTAAATACTCAATGTTGTAACTACAATATCGGGGTGTTGGGTTTTATCTACGTGGCAGCTTCACTTGATAGTCGTTCGTAACTGTTTCATTAGTAGCGATGTTTATCGTATCGTTCATTCTATTTTATACATGAGACCTTGTCAAACATTGTCAGACGATGGCTAGTGGAAAGATTTTGAGCTTATGAATACGCCAGAAAGAAGCGGAAATAGCGGAGTAGTTGTTGATTTTAACGAACTTAAAGTTGAGAACTTAACATATCGATATGCTGATAATATTGTAGTGATAACTTAAGCTTTGATGTGAAAAAGGAGAGTTATCGGACTAAGTGGACCTAGTGGATGTGGTAAATCTACGATAGCGAAACTTATTATGAAATTTATCTCAGATGAAAACATGGAAGGTAATATCACTATCGACGGTGTTGACCTTAGAGAATATAGATAATCGTTACTTTAGAGAAAATAGCTCAATAATCCTACAAGATAGTTACCTATTCAATGCGAAATTAAAGATAACATCACATTCTTCGAGAAAGATTTAGATAAAGAAGAATTGGACTCATCTCTAAGAAAACTAATTAAGAGCTTTTGTAACTTGAAACGTCGCGAAATGAAATCGTTGGTGAGAGAAGTTCGAACATAAGTTCAGGCCAAAACAACGTTTATCAGTAGCACGTTTATTCTACAATGATAGTAAACTTCGATTCTTGACGAAGCAAGCAACATCGATATCTTCAGTGAAATCGAAGTGCTAAAAGCTTTAGAAGAAAGTAAAAGATAAGATAACAATAATAATTTCACACAATAAATCAACATTATCAATATGTGATAAGGTGATTAGATTAGG